>VAPR01000419.1_pt1 | contig 28089 bp, 22 predicted proteins | sample 3380701 | NCBI WGS metagenome assembly VAPR01 (sample SAMN11536904, study PRJNA540576) | hot springs metagenome | isolation source: hot spring wet sediment | place: Spain: Lobios | collected 2014-01 | reverse complement strand
GTTGCGCTCGTCGACCTTGAGATGCTGCACCGCCAGGCGACGCAACGTCGGAACCCGGTCCAGTTCCCGGACGAATTCCGCCGTGGGCATCTCATCGTCCAGCGTTACCGTGTTGCCTGCCTCAAACCAGCGGAGAATCTCGGCATAGGGACCGGGGTCGGGTGCGGTTGCGCCTTCCCGGCGGCGTGGACGGGCAAGGGGGTCGGGGAAGTAGAGCTTGAAGGTCTCTCGCACGGCACGCCCGATGAGCGCTTTGGCAACCTTGACAGGACCTTCCTGTTCGCCCTCGAAGACAAGCTCCACCTTGCCCGTGATACCGACCAACGCTCGGTTGAAGTCCACAATCCGTGGGGCGATGACCTTTTCTCCGGTCAGTATCGCACGGCGTTCGGCATTGGAGACGAGCGCCTCCATGGTGGAGATGCTCAGCCGTGCAGAGACGCCAGAGCTCTGGTCAATGAACTCGCTGGTGCGGGCAATGAAGGCGATGTTCTCCACGATTTGCTTCAGGTACAGCGGGAGCACGACGTCCATGTCCGGAGCACGGTGCACCCATGCTTCTTGCTCCGTGATGGCGATAGCGTCTTCCAGAGTGCGGGGGTAGTGCGTCAAGATTTGGGCTTGGATGCGGTCTTTCAGAGGCGTGATGATAGTGCCGCGCCGGGTGTAGTCCTCCGGGTTTGCCGTAAAGACCAGGCAGATGTCCAGAGGCAGGCGGACTTTGAAGCCACGGATTTGGATGTCGCGCTCTTGCAGGATGTTGAACAGCCCCACTTGGATGCGCGGCTGGAGGTCGGGCAGCTCGTTGATGACAAAGATCCCACGGTTGGTGCGGGGGATGATGCCGAAGTGGATGGCACCCTCGTGCGAGTAGTGCAGCCGTTGGGTAGCAGCTTTGATGGGATCGATATCGCCGATGAGGTCGGCAATGGTAACATCGGGCGTGGCGAGCTTTTCGCCGTAGCGCTCCGAACGGTGAATCCACTCAATCGGGGTTTCGTCGCCCATCTGGGCAATGAGATCGGCTGCGTACTTGGAGATGGGGGCAAAGGGGTTGTCATTGACTTCGGAGCCGGCAACGATGGGGACGTATTCGTCCAGGAAGTTCACCAGCATACGGGCGATGCGGGTCTTCGCTTGTCCGCGCAAGCCCAGCAGAATCATATCGTGCTTTGCCAGGATGGCATTGACCAACTGCGGGATGACCGTGTCGTCGAAGCCAATGATGCCGGGGAAGAGGGGTTCGCGGTGGCGCAGCTTCTCAATCAAGTTCCGCCGCATCTCCTCCTTGACTGGGAGCACTCGGTAACCGCTGGCTTTCAACTCCCCGAGGGTCCGGGCTTTGGGCTTCATAGGTCGTGGGTAGCTGAAGGAACAGGCGCACGTACGGACGCAGCAGGCTTTCCACGTATTTTGCAATGAGGTCGAACTCCAGGTTGACCCACGAACCGCGGCGGAGCAAGCCCAACGTTGTGCGCTGTAGAGTCGTCGGGATGAGCGCCACCATGAAGGCATCGGCACGGAGGCGTGCAATGGTCAGGCTTACCCCGTCGACGCAGATAGAGCCGTGCAGGATAGCGTACGGCTGGAACTGCTGCGGGAGGGCAATCCAGAGATGGTGCTCTCCGGCAGAGCGGTCAACACCCAGGACGCGGCTGGTGCAATCAACATGACCTTGGACAAGGTGCCCATCGAGCCGTCCCGTCACTGGGCGAGCGCGTTCGATGTTGACCCATGAGCCCGTGCGGAGACGCCCTAGGGTTGTCTTCCGCAGAGTCTCCGGAATGACATCAACACAGAACCCATGCTCCCACAGCTCGGCGACGGTAAGGCAGACACCGTTGACGGCAACAGAGGAGCCGTGCTCGACCCCGCTGGAGAGCTCGGGAGCTTCGATCCAGAAGCGATATCCCGTGTGGGTTCGGCGGCGGCGAGCGATGCGCCCGCAGGCTTCGACGATGCCGGTAAACATTTGCCCCTTGTGCCTCAAAAGTCCGAATTTCGCCCTGCAAAATAGCCAAACCCTGAAGACGCAGAGCCGTGGCGTACTTGCTCTTCTCACCGGCAGCGTGGCAGCGGTGGCAGCCCCGCCAGCGGTCGCCGCAGGAGCTTGCTGAGCGCCTTCGTGTGGAAGTCCTCTTACGTGAAGCAGCCGCTGACAATGCCCCCGAGCGCTGTATTGGCATTGTCCCCACGGAGCGGCGGGTGCGGTGGCTCAAACGGCAGTACTTCCGCTGGGTTGCCCAGGCGCACGGCATTGCATCGCCAGAGCCGGCGCTCTTCACGCTGGCAGGATTCCTCTGGACATGCTGTGCACGGCTGTTCCCGCCAGGTCGCTTCCTCGTGCTCTCGGATGCTCACCGCTTGGCACTCTTCGACGAAGCCGCTCACCAAGCCCCGCTCCGTTTCTATCGGCGCAATTCTGCCGAACTTCCCCCAGCGCTCCTGGAGCAGATAGCTGGGCTCATTGACGGGCTGCGCCGGGATGGAATCACCGCTGCCCAGCTGAGAGAGCGCCTGTCCGAGGCGATTGAGCGAAACGACCCAGCCGTAGATACCGACCGCCTCCATGATATCGTGGTGCTGGCAGAGACCTACGAGCGCTTGCTGGGCGACGACTTCCTGGATGAGCCACGAGCCTGGGAGGTGTTGACGGAAGAGCTCCGTCAACGAGGCGACACCGCATTGCGCACCCTATTCCCAGCTGCTGAGCAGATCGTGGTCGAGGGCTTTTCTGCGTTTCGCCCGCCAGAGCTTGCCTTTCTGCTGACTTTAGCGCAGCAGCGCCTGCCGGTGGTCATCAGTATTGACTACTCGCCTGACAACGGTCCGCTCTTCGGCAACTTCCAGGAGCTGGTCGAACGCCTCCGCGACGGCGGCTACGAGCCGTACTCAACGGACCCTCCCGTGTTGATGACGGAGCGCACACCCCCGCATGAGCGCATTTTCTTGCCGTTGGGGGCATACCTGCGCCGCTGGCTGTTCAATACCGAACGGGAGATCCGCCATCCGGGCTTCTCCTCGGTGGTGACCATCGTGGAGTGTCGGGACCGGGAGCAGGAAGTGCTGGCAATTGCCCGCTTGGTCAAGGACTTGCTCTGCCGGCAGGGATATCGCCCGCACGAGATTGCCGTTGTCATGCGAAAGCCGGAGCAGTACTCGGCGCTCTTCCGGGAGATCTTCGCCCTGTACGGGATTCCGGCAAATGTCACGGACCGCTTTTGGCTGGTTCAGTCGCCCGTTGTCGTTGCAGTGATGAGCCTCTTGGCGCTGCCGCTCAACGGGTTCCGACGGGCTGATTTGGAACGGCTGGTCAATACGCCGTACGTGCAGCTTGTAGGCAGTGGAGGCGAGCCCATCGATGGGGCGAATCTGGTAGCTGTTGCCATGCGGCGGCGCATCCTCGGTGGACATCGCTTTGGGGGCGCTCGCGGGTGGATCCAGCGCTTGCAGGAAGCCTGTCAGTTCCTGCAGCGGCATCTGGAGCTGCTGACGGCTGACCCCTACAGTGACCCAGTGGAACAGGACGAGCTGCAGCGCGAGCTTGCAGCCTGCCAGCAAGCCGAGCGCGATTTCACCGCCCTGTGGGAACGCTTGCGGTGGGATGAGAAACTCTGGACGCCGCTGGAGTTCCTCCGCCTGCTGACCGATGACATCCTGGTGGGCATGGGTGTCTACAGTGCCATTGCCACGGCATACGAGCGTGTGCGCCGGCAGCCATGGCGCAGCGATGCAGAGTCCCTGGCAGTCATAGAGCAGGTAGAGCGGGATGCGCGAGCGCTCACCCGGCTTGCCGAACTTGCTGAAGAGTTCGTTGCCATCTTCCGGCGCCGCTGGGGTGATGAACCGCGCCCGCTGGCTGAGTACGTAGAGCGCTTTACAACAGCTCTGCGTGGCGAGCGGTACCAGGTGCGTGAAAAGCCAGGCGCCGGTGTGACGGTCACTTCCATCGAACAGACGCGCGGGATCCCCTTCCGCGTCCTCATCCTCTGCGGTGCCGTTGATGGAGAGTTCCCATTACCGTACCGCACCGAGCACCTCTTGGGCTACGAGCTGCCCGATGCCGAGGAGCGTCACCGCCGCTCTGAGCGGATGCTCTTCTACCAGTTCCTGACCAACCATCCCGACGCCTTGGAGCGGGGCGAGCAACGGCTCGTCATTACCTACCCGCTGCAGGAAGAAAGTGAGCAGTTAGTGCGCTCGCCTTTCGTAGACGAGCTCTTGAAAGTGACCTCGCTGGAGCAGGATGGTGCGATTGTGTCCGCGCCGGCAGTGCTCCGCCTCCTCCACGAGGGCTGGCCAGAAGGAGAGCCAGCGGATGCCGCCGTGATGCAGCAACTTCAGCGAGCTCCCTGGCTGCTGGTGCAGGGAACGCTCAGCGAGCTCATGCTGACGGCATGGAAGCGCGGACAAGAGCCCGCAGAGCTCTCCAGCATTGCGGAAGCGCTGCCCGAACCGTGGGAGCCCGATCCGCTCCGGCGTCCTTTAGAGCTGGCATCTGAGGACCGGCAGTCCCTCTGGCAACGTGTGGGAACGTACGTTTCGGCAACAGAGCTGGAGCTCTATCGCCGCTGCCCGTATCGGTACTTTGCTACTCACGTGCTGCGGCTGCGTCCTGCGGAGACGGTGCCGCTGGAGCTATCCCCGATTGAACGGGGGATTCTGCTCCACCGCATCGTCTACCGGTTCTTTCGGCAGCTACAGGAGCGGGGAGTGCTCATTGCTGAACCGCGCGCGGCACATCTGCCACCTCTGCGGACGGCTCCGTTAGAGGGAGACCCCGACGAGCTGTACGGAGAGCTTCTCGCCATTGCCCGGGAGGAGCTGCAGCGGGTTGGCTTTGAGCATCCGTGGTTTACCCTGGAGGTGGAAGAGCTTCTCGGAACAGCAGAGCAGCCCGGGCTCCTCTGGTTCTGGCTCCAGCAGGAATACCGAAGACGGGATGAACGCCCTCTGTTCATGCCTGTTGCGGTTGAGTTCGGTTTCGGCATGCGCCCGACGATGGCAGAACCGGTGCCGCTGGACGAGGGAGTGTGGCTCCAAGGGCGGGTAGACCGCGTGGAGCTGTCTGTAGCCGAGCCAAGGGCTTCGGTGGGCATTGCAGACTACAAGAGCGGTCGGCTCCTTTCCCAAGCCTCCGAAGCGGATGTTCGCAGGGGAGCCCATCTGCAGTTGCCCTTGTATCTCTGGGCGGTCCAGCATGTGCTGAAGCGGGACTACGGCTTAGAGGCGGAGCCCGCGTTTGCTGCCTTCTATGCTCTCCGTCCGTGGCGTCGTACCGGTACGAAAGAAGCCGAGCCCTCGGAACGTCTCTTGCTGAGCTCGTGGGGGAAGAAGGCAACACCGCCGGTGGAGCAGCTCCTGGAACAGAGCCTTACTTACGCCCGGGAAGCGGTTGCCAGCATCCGGCTTGGCTACTTTCCTGTAGAGCCGTTCCGGCGGAGCACGATCTGCCGTTCGTGTCCGTATAAAGCCCTGTGCCGCATCACACAACTCCAACCGAGCGGGGAGGATGAGGCATGGGCAGAGCTCGCCTAAAGCTGCCTTCGGAAGTGCCTGCGGACCAGTTGCGGTGGCGGTGCCCCGAGGAGGTGTTCGCGTTTGAGACGACCGATGAGCTCCAACCGTTGGAGGAGATCGTCGGGCAGCCTCGGGCGCTGGAGGCACTGCGCTTAGGGGTAAGCCTCTGGGCGCCGGGCTACAACGTGTACGTCTCGGGGCTCTCGGGGACGGGACGCCTGACGACGGTGCAGATGATTCTGCGGGAAGTTCTCCAAGTGTGCCCGCCGTTGTACGACTACTGCTACGTGCACAACTTCCGTGAACCCAGCCAGCCGCGTCTTTTGCGCCTTCCCAAGGGGCAGGGCACGGCATTCCGGACAGCCCTGGCGGAGGCAATCGCACTGCTGCGCCAGCGTATCCCGCAGCTCTTTGAGCAGGAAGACTTCCGGGCTCGCCGCCACGGTCTGGCACAGCGCTTCGAACAACAGCATCGGGAGCTGCTGAGCCGTTTCGAGGAGCAGCTCAAACAGCAGGGCTTTGTCCTGGGGCAGGTGGAGACCTCCTCCGGTGTCGAGCCTGAGGTATTTCCGGTCGTCAACGGGATGCCGATAACGATCGAGGAGCTGGACGACTACATCCGCGGGCGCAAGCTCACTGTGGAGGAGGCCCAGGAAATTCGGCGCCGCTACGACGATGCCCGCTTCCACTTGCAGGAGCTCACCCGCTCTGCAGCCCGTCTGTGGCGGGAATACCAGCAAGCCCTCCGTGACTACGATCGCTCCGCCGTTATGGTGCTCGTGCGCGGGGTCTTCAGCGAGCTGCGCGAACGCTTCCCCTACGAACGGGTGGGCGAGTTCCTCAGCGAGATTGAAAACGACCTCTTGGAGCACCTCCATCTCTTTGTCTCCGAGCCTCAAGAATCACCAGCCCAAACCGAGCAGCGGCTGGCACTGCTCAACGAGCGCTTGCGCTACTACGGGGTCAACGTCGTGGTGGACAATAGCCAAACCGACTGTGCCCCCATCATCGTGGAGACCTCCCCAACGTATGCAAACCTGTTCGGGATGATCGACCGTGCCCTCGATGGGCGCGGGTTCTGGAGCGCTGACTACACGTCTATCCGTGCCGGCTCCGTGTTGCGGGCAGACCAAGGATACCTCATCGTGAATGCCCTGGATGTGCTGGCACAGCCCGGTGTGTGGGCGACGCTGAAGAGCGTCCTACTGTACGGGAAGCTGGACATTCAGGCATGGGACCCCCTGTTTGCCCTTGTGCCGGCTGGGATCAAACCGGAACCTGTCCAGGTGCGGCTCAAGGTGATTCTGCTCGGACCGCCAGAGCTCTACACGCTGCTCTACATGCTGGACGAAGACTTCCCCAAAATGTTCAAGGTGCATGCGCAGTTTGACTCCGAGACGCCCCGCTCACCGGAAATCCTCCATGCGTACGCCCGATTTGTGCGGAAGCTCAGCCAGCAGGAGGGGCTTCTGCCGATGCACCGCAGCGGCATGGCAGCCATTGCCGAGTGGGCGGCGGAGTGGACGGAAACCCAACGGAAGGTCACTCTGCGGTTTAGCGACCTTGCCGATGTGGTTCGCGAGGCGCATTACGTCGCATCTCAGAAAGGAGCAAGCTGGATTGAGCGGTGTCACGTAGAGGAAGCCCTTGCAGCTCGGCGCCGCCGGCATGATTTGCTGGACGAGAAAATCCGCGAGCTCATCCTCCAGGGCAGCTTGCTCATTGATACAACGGGCGAGCGGATTGGGCAGATCAACGGGCTGACCGTCTACACGACTGGAACGTACAGCTTCGGCAAACCTGTCCGCATTACCGCCTCCGTCGGCATGGGAAGCAGCGGCATCATTAGCATTGAGCGTGAAGCGGATTTGAGCGGGCGCATCCACAGCAAAGGTGTCCTGATTCTGGCAGGTCTCCTACGGGAGCGCTTCGCTCATCGCCATCCGTTGACCCTTTCGGCATCGTTGGCTTTCGAGCAGTCCTACTCCGATGTTGACGGCGATAGCGCCTCCGTGGCAGAGCTCTACGCGCTGCTCTCAGCGCTGGCGCAGGTGCCTATCCGACAGGATATTGCCGTGACGGGTTCGCTCAACCAGAAAGGCGATGTACAGCCGGTCGGTGGCGTCAACGAGAAGATTCGCGGCTTCTTTGAAGTCTGCCTTGCCCGCGGCTTGACCGGAACCCAAGGGGTCATCATTCCGAAGGCGAACGTGGAGGATTTGATGCTGCCCGATGTCATCATCGACGCTGTCCGTGAGGGGCGCTTCCACATTTGGGCGATAGCTCACTTCGAGGAAGGCATCCCGCTGCTGATGGGAATGCCCGCGGGCGTCCTGCGTCGGGATGGAACGTATCCGCCAGGGACGCTCTTCGGCAAAGTGCAACAGCGCCTGGAAGCCTTTTGGCAACGGGCGCAAGAAGAACGGAGCACAAACCGGCACCGCGGCAAAACGCTCAGGAGCCGTCGGCGAATCAGGGTACGGAAGCAGTGATGCCATCGGTACGCATAGCACCGTCGCTGCTGGCAGCCGATTTCGCCCGTCTGGGTGAAGAAGTCCGGGCGTGTGAGGAGGCTGGCGCGGACCTGCTCCACGTTGACGTCATGGATGGGCACTTCGTGCCCAACATCACCCTGGGACCATCCATCGTTGCCGCGATTCGCCGGCATACCCGCTTGCCGCTGGATTGCCATCTGATGGTAACGGAGCCGGAACGCTACATTGCCGCCTTCGCTGAGGCAGGCGCTGATTGGATTTCGGTGCACGTTGAGGTGTGCCCGCACCTGCACCGTGTGCTGGACCTGATTCACAGCCTGGGCAAACGCGCCGGGATTGTGCTCAATCCGACAACGCCCCTCTCGTACGCATACGAAGCCGCACCGTACTGCGATTTCGTCTTGCTCATGTCGGTCAATCCTGGCTTTGGTGGGCAGGAGTTTATCCCGGGCGTCTTGCGCCGGATTGCAGAGCTGCGGGAGTTCGTCGAGCGGAACAGCTTAGCGCTGGACATTGAGGTCGATGGTGGCATCCACGCTGGGAACGTCGCCGACGTTGTGCGTGCGGGAGCCACCGTTATCGTTAGTGGCTCTGCGCTCTTCCGGGGCGATGTGGCGGAGAATGTCCGCCGCTTCCGCCAGCTTATCGCCGACGCCGTGGAGGGGGCTCCGCCAGGAGGTAACTTGCCCCAATAGACCAGCGCTTACCCCCAAAGACAGAGGCATGGACGCCCCAGGTGCGCGTCAAGAACGCTGCACGCAGAGAACCCGGTAACAGGCGGGCATCCAACACAAGGTGGGCAGTGTGCCCTAGATGGACTGTTGCTCCCGCCCCAATACCGAGCGTCAGCGGGAGTATGAGGCCATCCCCGAGCCGAGAGGCCCCAACGTTGACGCGGCGGGCATACCGGCCAAATTCCAGGGCAGCTCCCAGCTCCTGAACCAGGCTCACACTCAGCCACTCTCCCAGCGGGAGGTTGAAGGCAGGCTCCAGCACAATGCCGACACCACCGTAGCCTTCGCTCCCTGCAGGACCAGCAGACATACTCCCAGCATAGCCGATAGCGCTGGCGCGCAGGCTGAGCCACCGGGTGCCCGCAGCCAAGCAGTAGCCCAGAGCAGCGCTGACTCCCGTGACAGTGTCGGTGACCGGAAGGTAGTAGGTAGAGTCGCCAATCTGCATGGTGTACGAGCGCAACGAGTTCAGAGAACGCCCGTGCGTAACGTTCAGTCCAACTGCCCATGCCGGGTGTTCGCGGTCCGGCGCGAAGAGCAGTGGACGCTCATGGTGGTAGAAGGCTGGGTAGTACTGCGGAGCACAGCCTACAAAGACGGCAGCGAGAAGGCTGAGCAAGCTTACGGTTCGCCACTCCATAGCTTGACCTCGGCAATGTGGGGCACAAGCCCGTGGTAGTACAGCAAGTTCAGGGTTTCACGGAGAGCCGCGGCCACGGTATCACTCCAACGCCACAGTAGCCTGCCCGTTCGGGGTGGGAGCGCGGGGAGTGGCTCGGATTCTGTCACTGCTTCAACGGCGGGAAGTCCAGGGCGGGCAAGCTGTTCCAGCATGTGAGGGAGCTCGCGCGGAAGCTCTTCCATCCGGCAAACCCACAGAGCCACCGGTAAAGCGTAGCCAAAGGTCGTGTACCACTCTTCGCCAACATCCATGCGGGGCAGCTCCGAAAGGTCTTCCTCCCAACTGAGAACAGCGTCAGCAGTGGTAAGGCTTGTGGGCACATCTGAGTTGGCGGGGAAGAGAGTGGGCTCCAGGTCGTAAGCTTCCAGCAGGAGGATCCGGAGCGCCTGAGTAAGGAATGCGTCGCAAGATGGCACAGCGCAGCGCGTCAGCGTCCGCAGCCCCGGGCGGAAGTAGAGCCAGACGTGTTCGGTGTATCCCTCCAACGCCAGAGTTGTGGTCGGGAGAATGCGGTACTCCGCCGTTCCGACAGCTCGTCCGTACGTCAAGGGGGACACGAGGGCAACGTCCACACGGTTGGCAGCCAACAGGTGAGCGCACTCCTCCTCCCGTGCGCGCAGCAGGTGTACGCCCTCAGCTTGTGCAGCGTTTTCCAGCAGCGGGTTATAGAGCGTGCTCGTCGGGGCAACGATGCGGAGCGGCATGGTTCGTGCGGCGGGAGAGGATTTCCTGCTGAGCGTTGTCTCGGCAATGGCGCAGCGCTTCGTAGAGGACAATGCCGGCAGCAACGGCGACGTTGAGCGAATGCTTGACCCCGTACATCGGAATTGCAAGGGCGGCGTCACACTGTGCGAGCACCTCCGGCTGAATGCCAACGATCTCGTTGCCGAACACGAAGGCAGCGGGGAAATCTGCCGAGGTGAGGCTATCGTACGGTCGGCTCTCGTTGGTCAGCTCGACAGCGAAGACCCGGATGCCGCGGCGACGCAGCTCACCGATAGCATCCACGCACGAGCGAACATAGCGCCACGGCACGCTGGCAGTAGCGCCGAGAGCTGTTTTGTCAATTTCTGGGCGAGGTGGGGTGGGCGTGTATCCGCAGAGAATCAGCTCCTGCGCCCGTACGGCGTCTGCTGTCCGGAAGAGGGAGCCCACGTTGTAGAGACTGCGCACGTTGTCCAGCACGATGGTAATCGGGTGGCGAGGCGCATGCTGGGCTTCCTCAAGGCTCAAGCGCTGATGGCAGAGCTCCTCGTAGCTGAGCTTGCGCATCGGAACAAAGGCACTAAATTGCTTTCGGGCAGACACCGGCTGTAGACGAATGCTGCTGGCTTTTGCGCTTGCATTGGTGGGGCTTGCCGCGAATTGGCCCAAGCTCTGGCTCCTCCAAGCTGAGCTTGCACCGCGGACGGTTCGAGTGTTTGGTTCGCCGCCCACTGCCTTGCAAGCGTTGCCGTTGCCTGATCCGAGCGATACGACGCTCCGGTGGCTGGTTGTCGGCGACTGGGGCACAGGAGGAAAGGCGCAGTACCGTGTTGCACAGGCAATGGCCACAGTGGCTCGGCGGGCACCGGTTCATTTCATCCTCAGCACGGGCGATAACGTGTACCCTTCGGGCGTCCGCTCTGCAGATGACCCGCAGTGGGCTGCCAAGTTCGAGCGCGTCTACGCTGATACGGCACTTCGCGTCCCCTGGTATCCCGTGCTGGGCAACCACGACTACCGTGGGCACCCCGATGCCCAAGTTGCCTATAGCCAGCGCAATCCCCGCTGGCGTATGCCGGCTCGGTACTACCGTGTGGCCTACCCTCTGCCCGGTGGAGATTCCGTGCTCTTCGTTGCGCTGGACACACAGCAGTTGCTGAGCGGTCCAGAGACAGCCCGCCGACGCCAGCTAAGGTGGCTGGAACAGACGCTGGCTGGTTTCTCAGGCTCGTGGAAATTCGCCTGGGGGCACCATCCGCTCCGCTCTGCTGGGGCATATGGAGAGAACGCTGCGCTGCTGCGAATGCTCAAGCCAGTGTTTGACCGCTACGGTGTAGCGGCTTACTTCTGCGGGCATGAGCACGATTTACAGTTGCTCAAGCACCCCGAGGATGGCTTCGTCTGCGTGGTCTCGGGTGCTGGCAGTGGGGTGCGCTCTACCTCCTACGGTCCGCATTCCCTCTTTGCTGCAGCTCAGCTTGGTTTTGTCTACGCTGCCTTGGGGAAACACGTCCTGCGCCTGTGGTTTATTACTGCCGATGGTGTGCCGCGCTTTGTTGCCGATATCCACAAGCCCGAGGGTTCTCCATGATGTGGCGGAACGTCCTCGTTGGAACGCTGCTTCTCTGCTGCAGTGTGCCGCAGCTCAGTGCTCAAATCCCCGACAGCCGTGGACGCGAATTCTGGTTGACCTTTTTGCCGAACTACCACAATAACCGCCAGAATCCCGACCCGCGGTTGCGCTACGGTGATTCGCTCTATCTGTTCCTGGTTGCTGACCAGCCGTGCCGCGGATTCATTGAGTGGTGGGATGCTCAAGGGCAGCGCAACGAGGAGCGGTTTGTCATAGCGGACCCGCAGCAGCCTTACGTGTTTGCCCGTTCGTGGTGGGGAATAGAGCTGATGGGCTACAACGACAGCGGCACTCTGCTTCTGAGTGGGAGTACCGAAGGCGGACAAGGCGAAAAGCCTGTCCGGCAGTCTGTCCACATCGTTGTGGAAGAGGGCGGGGAAGTGACCGTCTATGCTTTCCAGCAGGCTGTCTTCTCCAGCGATGCCTTCCTGGTGCTGCCCGTGGATGTCCTGGGGACAGAATACCTGGTCATGAGCTATCCCAGTGATGGGGCTGCCTCGGGAGCTGCCATTACGGGCAGCAGTACGCCTTCGCAGTTTGCCATCGTTGCCGTAGAAGACCAAACGCAGGTTCTGATTCGCCCGACAGCACCCACGTACTGGAACGGGCTCAATGAGCAGCGTATTGTGCTCAATCGGGGCGAGGTCTACCTTGTACAGGCACGAATCACAGCGGGCAATCTGAACCCAGATTTGACTGGGACGGAAATTCTCTCATCCAAGCCCATTGCCGTTTTCGCCGGACACCAACGGGCAACTGTGCCGGTCTACATCTCCACCTTGACTTCTCGGGATATGCTCGTGGAACAGCTCCCACCGGTGAGTACATGGGGCAGCTCCGCACTGGTGGTGCACTTCCCTGTGCCCTCAACGGGCATGGCGCCCGAAGGAACCCATCTCTACCGGGTCTTGGCAGCGCGGGACAATACCACGGTCTTCGCCAATGGGCAGCAGGTGGCTGTCCTCAACCGTGGGGAGTTCTACGAAGCACCACTGACACAACCTGTGGAGGTGCAGGCAACGGGTCCGATTTTGGTAGCGACCTTCCACAAGACCACCAATGCCGGGCAAACAGAGCGTATCGGCGATCCCTTCATGATGCTGATTCCACCGGCACAACAGTTCATGCCACGCTACCGCTTCATCAACGCCCAGAAGTACAGCTACAGCACTGTTACCGACACGTACGAGGCAGTCTACCGTGACCAGTACGCCACGGCGGTCCTCCCCAGCGGGGCGGAGCTGTTTCTGGACGGACAGTTAGTTCCGCAGACGCTCTACCAGCCCATCGGCGCCTCAGGCTACGTTTACGTCTGGCTGCCAACCAGCGATGGAGTCCATGACATTGAGGCACGCTTTCCCGACGGGAGCCCAGCCCGTATGGGGCTGTACGTCTACGGTTATGGACCGGCTGATTCGTACGGCTATGTCGGTGGTGCCAGCTTCCGTCCGCTGGATATTGCTCCGCCCCGCCTCGTTGCCGAGCAGCAGTGCTTGGGCGTTGTCGGAGTTGTCTACGACACTGCTCAAACAGATAGCCGGCTCCAAGCAGTGGAGGTTGCCCAGGCAGAGAACGTTGCCGTTACCATTGAGCCGTTTCCCATACCGGCGGATTCCGTCCGGTTCCGGGCAACCCTGATAGACCCCGCAGCCGATGGCTTCTTCCAGCTCCGAGCGCGCGATTCGGCTGGATATGAGCGCCTCTGGGACTTTGCCATTCCGGGCTTTACCCTCCAGGTAACACCTCCAACGGTACAGCTTGCCCTCTTCGCCGATGGGAGCGCGCACTGCCGCGATTTCACCATCACCAACTCGGGCAGCTTCCCGAAGCGGCTAACACAGGTGCGCTTCAGCGGGACCTTGCCGCCGCAGGCTACAGTCACCCTGCTGCCCCCAGATTCTCTCCTTCGACCGGGCGATTCGCGCACGGTACGTGTGTGTTTCGCTGCTGACCGGAAAGGAGAATTCCGTGCACAGTTGCTTCTTGCCGATAGCTGCTTTGCGCGCGATAGTGCAGCCCTGCTTGTGGTCAGCATAGGGGCTGACGAGCACCCACCCGTTGCACAGCGCAGCCGGGATTCGTGTGGGTGGAGCGATATCCTCTTCGTTGCAGACACAGGGGCTTTCGCTTCGGGAATAGCCGAGCTTGAAGTCCTGGAGCAGGTCAATTGCACTGTGGAGTTGCTGCAGCAAGATGTGCTGAACGCCACTGTGCGGGTTCGTGTGCTCAACCCGTACGAGGACGCCTGGTACGGACTGCGTCTGCGCGACCGCAGCGGGAACGAACAGCTCATTCGGGATACCCTGCCGGGCTTTACGCTCAGCGTTGTTGAGCCCCGCGGGGGTGTTGTGAGGGTTCCGCCGGTGTACTTCGGTACGCTCCATTGCGATACGGTCTGGCTCTTCAACTATGGGCTCTTCCCACTCCGTTTGGAGCAGCTTCCCCTACGGGTGCAGACGGCCTTTTCTGTGCCACCAGGGCAGTTGCCGCTGCTCATTCCACCGGGTGAGCGGCGGGGACTGCTGGTCTGCTTTGCTCCGCTGCAGCCGCAGGTGGGGCAGTATGTGGATACACTGGATATCGGCACACCGTGTGTAGCGCTGCAGGTGGTGGTGCAGGGCGAGCTGGTAGCTCAGGACTACTACGGCCAGGACCGCTGTGGTATGCGGATTCGGGGAAGTCAGCTGGTGCGGCGGACATTTCTGGACCCTCCAGCCCCGCAACCGAGTGCGGCTGAACTCAGCATCCGCTTTGGGCTCACGGAGGCAGCAGTTGCGGAACTGCAGCTTGTCGATGTACAGGGGCGGCAGGTGCGTCGGTTCTTCACCGAGGCTCTGCCAGCAGGAGTCTATACGCTGGTGGTCTCCGTCGCAGAGCTCCCGTCAGGCATGTACTGGCTGCAGTTCCGGACCCCGACAGCACTGCACTCGCAACCCGTGCTTATTCTGCGGTAGAGTTCCACTGCAGGTCAGCGCTGATAAACCATTGGCGACCGACCAGTTCGGGGATAAAGCGGGGGTTGAGCACATTGAGTAGGTTGCGTCCACCGGCAGCGAGCGTGAGCGTCGCGGAAGCGATATTCCATGAATGCGTCAGCCAGCAGCTAAGGTTCCAGAATCCGGGCACATACTCATCGGCTCGGTCTAACACCCGCCGGGGCGGGTTGAGCACGGCAATTCCGTTGCGATCCAAGGCTTCGTCCCCGAAACGGCTGCGGTGAGCAAATCGTACGAACAGAGCCGTTTGCATTGGCACGTAAGTCACCTGCAGGGTTCCCGAGAGCGTGTGCCGAGAACGTCCCCAGAGACCGCCGTAGTCGCTACGGCGCAGTGGGGTGAAGCGTCCCGTTGTGGGGTCTTGTGTCCCAGCCAGCCCAGCAGCGATCGCATCCAAGACATCCAGGTCTACGGCATCCAGGAACTGGTACGCCGTGCGCAGTTGCAACTTCCACAGCGGGGAGATAACGAGGCCACCCCGAAGAGTTGCCTCTACGCCCCGGGTAGCAATGCGGGCGATGTTCCGGTACGAGTACACATCCAGCCCCTCAAAGCGCCCGACGTAGTACGGCTCAATCAAGTTGTGCACCCAGTTGGCAAATACGCGGAGCTCCAGCACGCAGTCATCCTCCCACGCAAGGGCGGGGAAGCAGTTCCGGAGGGGAAACACAGCGCTCGCGTCGCAGGCCACGGAGCGCTCGGGCAAGAGTTCGGTGCCCATACGGCGGGCTCCCATGAGGGCGTACCCAGCACCTTGGAGGCGGTTCGTGAAGCTGATGAACAGCTGTCGGAAGTCTGGGGCTCGAAAACCGGTGCCAATCGAGGAGCGGAACTGGACTCCGCGCTCTCCCCACGGACGCACCAGGAAGGCTGCCTTTGGGCTCCACTGCTTCCCATATGCTGAGGTTGCATCCCAGCGCAGGCTGAGCGCGTAGCTCAGCCAATGGTATGGCGTGCCCTCCCATTGCAAGAAAGCAGCTGCTGTGCGGCTCAGCGGGTGGTCCGGGTAGCGCGCACCGATGACGTCTTCGTAGAGGAATTCGCCACCGAAGGTAAAGCGGTAGCGGAGCTTCCAGAGCAGGTCGTACTGCGCCCAGAGACGCCCCAGGCGCTGCACGAAGTCATCACCCTGGGCTGCCCCCGTAGGAACGTCCCAGTTGTAGAACTCTTCGTACCGATTGCCGAAGAGCCCCACCTGGAGGCGGGCACGACCGTATGTCCAGCGTGCCGTAAGGGAGGAACTCCACTCCCGTTGCCGGAAGACACCGTGGTTGACGGCGAGCTGTCCGCCGTAGCTTTCGGCGAACGCTCCATGTGTCCGACTCTGGAAGAGGCGACCATCGGCTTGCAGCTCCCACGAACGGGCGGGATTCCAGTACGCTGTCGTCTGGAGCGCTACTTCCGTGAAGCCAGCGTAGGGAAAGACTGTCGTGTCAGCCACGATTGTGAAGGGCTCTGAGTAGCGGAAAGAGCCATAGGCTTGAGCCGCAATGTGGTGGTTCCCGTATCCCAATCGAGCGTGCACTTCCGAACCGGAGCGGCTCATGTGCTGAGTGCGCAGTTGCGCTTGCCAACCGTGGCGCGGTCGTGGAGTCAGCACGTTGATGACACCACCAAGAGCCGTGCTACCGTACAGGCTGGACATCGGCCCTTTGACTATCTCCACCCGCTCGACGTTGCCCAACGGGAGCCGCCGGAGGTCCAGCACGCCAGCTACGCGCCCTGTGAGAGGTTGCCCATTGAGCAAAATGAGCGTGTACGCAGGCTCTAATCCCATGAGCTGAATACCGCTGCGGATACGGTACTGCTGCACAATGCCGGCAGATTCCTCCAACAACTCGGCTAAGCTCGTTTGGGCAAGGGATACCGTTGCCGATGGGCTGAAAACTTCCACACGCACAGGGGCATACTCAGCTACCGTTGGATTGCGAGAACCCGTCACAACGACCTCGGGGACCCGGTATACGCGTGTGCTGTCCTCGGGGAGAAGACGCCAGCTCTGCCCGAAAAGAACTCCAGCGGTAGCCCCGAACAGGAACAGACGACGGAACGGGCACATGGATACCATCACATTCATCGCTCTCCGAAGCAGTTTGGCTGCAAAAATAGCAGTGGGCTTGAGGTCGCAGAAAGTACCGACGCCGGCATCTGCCGTGGGGGTGCTTCCGTATATTTGTCTTTGGTCTAAGTTGCACTCCACGCAGCCTCCATGACTGCTCCAACCGTCGGCACAAACCACGTGGATGTTGACGAACTCAAACGCCGCTTTGCAGCGTTTCTGCAGGAGCATCGGTACCGGAACACAAGCGAGCGGATGCGGATTCTGGAACGTGTCGCGGAAATGCCTGGGCACTTTACAGCCGATGAGCTCTATGTCTATATGCAGACCCGCGGCGATAGAGTTTCCCGAGCAACGATCTACTCTACGCTGGAGCTGCTCACCCAGTGTGAGCTGGTCGTTCGCCATCGCTTTGAAGGCGAGAGTATGAAGTACGAGCTGGCGGCGCGCCTGCCCAATCACGACCATCTGTTCTGCACTGATTGCGGGCGTATGGTAGAGTTCTGTGAACCAGTGCTCCAGGAGCTTGCCCAGCAGATTGCCCAGCGTTACACGCTCCACGCTATCCGGCATTCGCTCCAGATCTTTGCCCGGTGTCCCAACTTTGCGCGCTGTCCTTACCGGCTAGGGTGAAAGCACAATGATGCTTGGGAGCATTCGTCCACGCAGTTGAGTCCGAATAGCGGCGGAGGAGAGCATGTATGGGAATCTGAGCCTTGTGGAACCTCTGAAGGGCGTTGAGCAGGAGGACCCGGAAAAGCTCGCCGAATTTGAAGAGCGCATTGCCCGTGGGGAGAAGATTGAGCCGCATGACTGGATGCCGCGCGAGTATCGGCGGCAAGTCCTGCGGATGATTGAGCAGCATGCGCATTCGGAAATCATCGGTGCCTTGCCGGAGGGAACCTGGATCACGCGTGCACCTGGCTTCAAGCGGAAGCTAGCACTGATGGCGAAGGTGCAAGATGAGGTCGGGCACGCTCAATTGCTCTACAGCGCTGCCGAAACGCTGGGGAAACCGCGGGAGCAAATGATCAACGACCTCCTCAGTGGGAAGGCGAAGTACTCCAACGTCTTCAACTACCCAGCGCTGACGTGGGCGGATACTGCTATCATCGCTTGGCTCATTGACGCTGGAGCTATCATCAACCAGACGCTCAACAGCAAGGGGTCCTACGGACCTTATGCCCGTGCTCTGGAGCGGATTTGCAAAGAGGAGGCGTTCCACCTGAAGTACGGCTACGACAACGTCGTCACGCTCGCCAGCGGCACGAAGCGGCAGCGGCAAATGCTGCAGGAGGCACTCAACCGCTGGTGGAAGCCCATCATGCACTTCTTCGGTCCGCCAGACCACATGTCCGTCCACAGCGAGAAGCTGCTCCGCTGGAAAGTCAAGATGGCGAGCAACGATGAGATGCGCCAGATGTTCCTGGATGCGTATGTGCCGAAGATCTGGGAGCTGGGCTTGACAATTCCGGACCCAAACCTGCGCAAAAACCCCGAGACGGGCAAATGGGAGTACTCCGACCCGGATTGGGATGAGTTCTGGCGCGTCATCAATGGGAATGGACCCTGCAACCGGGAGCGGTTAGCCGTTCGCCGAATGGCGGACGAGCTGGGCGCGTGGTTCCGCCGCGCGTTGCTCAAACCCGACCGTCAATACGTTGCCCCGCTCTTCTGAAGGCTTGTTCTCCAGCGTGGGGAACGGCAATGTCGGCACCGCAGACGGCGACCATCCAGTCCCTGGACCCGCGGGTTAACCGGCTGCGCATTCCAGAGCAATTGCCGGAGTTCACCCCCAAGCCGCCCTCGGATGAGTGGGAGCCATACGAGGTGTTCTGGAAGGAGAAGCCGGGTGACCAACCCGTGCACGTCGGCACAGTACACGCTCCCGATCCCGAGATGGCGCTGGTTCTGGCAAAGGAAAACTACTGCCGCCGCGGACGCACGTATGCCCTTTGGGTGGTGCGTACGGCGGACATCTACGCCTTCCATCCCACGGATGCCGATCTCTTCGCCACAACGCCCGAGAAGACCTACCGCGAGCCCGATGCTTACAAGGTCGTCCAGAAGCTCCTGCGTCTGAAAAAGCGCCTCCAACAGGAGGGGGCTCATGAGTCTGGCGCCTGAGCTTATCCCGGCAGTCAAGGACTTGCTCTACCGTATGGCGGATGATGCCCTCATCCTCGGGCATCGGCATTCGGAGTGGACAGGGCTGGGACCGATTCTGGAAGAGGACATTGCTTTCTCCTCCATTGCCCAGGACAAGATAGGGCATGCCTATGCCCTCTACCAGCTCCTGCACGAGCTCGGCGAGGCAGAGCCGGACCGGATCGCCTTCTTCCGCGATGCCCCGCAGTTTCGCTGTTGCCACTTCGTGGAGTATCCCAATGGGGGCTACGACTTCAGCCTTATGCGCCACTTCCTCTATGACGTTGCCGAGCAGTGGCGCTACCACCTTCTGGAGCAATCTCGGTACGAACCCTTAGCCCAGCTTGCCAGGAAAGTGCGGGGCGAACTCAAGTACCACGTTCTCCACGCTACCCAGTTGGTCATCCGCCTGGGTGCTCTGGGTACGGAGGAGAGCCATCAGCGCATGCAGGCAGCATTGGAGCAGGCTTTTCCGTTGGCATTAGGCATCTTTGAACCGAGCCAGTATGAGGATGTCCTCGCCGAGGCGGGTATCTTTCCTGGAGAGCGCTTCTTGCAGGAGCGGTGGCTGGAGACTATCGTGCCGATTCTGGAACGGGCAACTCTCCGCATGCCCGATATCACCACCGTTGTGCCTGCCTACGGTGGACGCCGTGGCGTGCACACGGAGTACCTGCAGCCTCTGCTGGACGAAATGGGCGAGGTCATCCGCAGCGAACCAGACGCTGAATGGTGACAGTGGAGGACATCTGGCGGGAGCTGAGCACGATTTGCGACCCCGAAATCCCCAACCTCACCATCGTAGACATGGGGATTGTGGCGGAAGTGCAGCTAGATGCGGCAACCCAGAGCGCGGTTGTGAAAATCACCCCCACGTTTGTCGGTTGTCCGGCAACAGCGCTCATCTGCTCGGAGGTGGAACAGCGCTTGCGTCAGCTCCCTCTGCGCGACGTGCGGGTGGAAGTGACGTACGACCCGCCGTGGACGACAAACCGTCTCTCCGAGCGAGCCCGAGCCGTTTTGCGAGAGTCCGGTATTGCACCGCCACCGCTGTACGAGGGACCGGAGTTCCCCCTGGAACTATTGCAGCAGCCTGTTCCCTGTCCGTACTGTGGCAGTGCGGAGACGGAGCTGCGCTCGCCTTTTGGAGCAACGCTGTGCCGAGCTACTTACTTCTGCCGTACTTGCAGGCAGGCCTTTGAGCAGTTCAAGCCACTGTAGCGCTGCTGCCTGCTCAACGGAGCGGCACGACGAACCGGGGGCAGTCCGAGACAGGTATGTGCCACCGCAGTGAAGGAGGAGCAATGGAGCGCGTGTTGCTGCTTGCTCTGCTGCTCTTGAGTTCCGGCACACTCTGTGCCCAAATGGCTGGGCTCACAGCGAATCGCCTCCAGCTTGTCGGCGAGCTCTTGCTCGGCACGCCAGCAAATGCCGGTACTGCCGGGCAGTTTCTCATTTCGCAAGGTATTGGGGCAACGCCAGTGTGGACGGGGCAGTTGGTTTGGGATAATGCAGCGGCCCGCCTTGGTGTGGGCACAGCAGCTCCTCAAGCGACCGTGGATGTAGCTGGCACCGTACGCGCAACAGGGTTCCAATTGCCAACGGGTGCTGCTGCAGGCTACGTTCTGCAGAGTGATGCCGATGGGAACGCTTCGTGGGTAAACCCTGCCAGCCTGGTTACGGTAACAGCCAGCAATGGGCTGAGCAAGGTGGGCTCTGACATTCGCTTGGGTGGAGCGCTGAGCGGCAATACTGATATTGCGGTCAGCGGCTACGTGCTGAGTTTTTCCGGTGCTAGTAGCAGCACGGTGGCTATTGGGACTGCAAGCCCACCTGGAAGTACGGCGCGGCTCTACGTTACCAGTGCCAGCAACAGCTACGATGCTATTCGGGCAGTGCATACCTCGTCCAGCACGACTGCGGCGTATGCAGCGCTGGGCGGGCAGCTATCTGGCAGCGGCTATACAGCAGTGACGGGCTTCCTGGGCTACCACGCAACGAACAACAAAACCTTCGGTGTTCGGACGCTCGGCGGTGATTACGGTGCCTGGTTTGACAAACCTATTGCTGTCACGCCGAGTTCAACGCCGCCTTCTACGACTGCCGACGTTGAAATCCGGAATACAAGCGCTGGTGCACCGGTCTGGCTCGTGTTCCGGCAGACAAGTTCCAACGCAGCGCAGGGGAGTGTGCTGGTGCGTCTGGATTTTGGGGACAACTTTCAAACTGGTGCACAAGCCCAAGTGCACGTACTGCGGGGCGCCTCTGCTTCAGCGACGTCCTTGCCCACAGACATCGCTCTGCTAACGACCCCGGTGGGTTCAACGACTCCGGTTGAGCGCTTCCGCATCGCCCATACAGGGTATGTTGGTCTCGGAACGGTATCGCCCCAAGCTCTGCTGCACCAAGATGCCCCTGCGGGCAGTTACCATAAGTTCACTGCCGCCTCAACCACAGGCACGGCAGTGGGCGATGGATTTGACATCGGTATCGCTGCTGACGGGACGGCGGAGATTCGCCAGCGTGAAAACGCTGAGCTCCGCTTCTTCACAAATGACCAGCTCCGTATGCGTCTGCTCCCGACAGGCGAGTTGGTGCTCGCTCACCAACTGATTGCCCAGTCGGCGCGCCGCTTCAAGCAGGATATTCGCCCGATTGAACGGGCAATGGAGCTGGTGCGCCGGCTGCAGGGGGTGCGCTTCCGTTGGAAGCCGGAGTACGGGGGAACGGAGGATGTTGGGCTCATTGCTGAGGATGTCGCCGCTGTGGTGCCCGAGATTGTCCAGCGGGATGAGCACGGAGAGGTATTGGGCGTTGACTATTCGAGGCTGGTTGCTGTGCTCATCGAGGCACTCAAAGAGCAGGATAAGCGGCTGCAGCAATTGGAGGAACTCACGCGGCACCTTCGCGAGGAGCTTGAGGCACTGCGGCGCTCGGCAAAGCCGCACTAACCTGTGGACCCGGCAGGACTCGAACCTGCAACCAACGGATTATGAGTCCGCCGCTCTAACCATTGAGCTACGGGTCCACCTCAGTTGAAGAGTCCCAGGAAGATAGCAAACTGCGCTGACGCGCCCGAGATGTTGAATCCGGAGGGAACTCCCTCCACGACTGCTATGCGGTTGTGTTTCCACTCGCCTACGAAGGAGAACTGGTACCCGCCGCCGAGCCGCAGCATGAGAAAGGGCAGCGGAGCGTACTCAACGTAGAGCTGCGGATGGAGGAAGAGGTACGAGGCGCTTACCCGCTGCAGCATGGCTGTCTCTCCCCCGTTCGGAGCAAGCTCCGACCACTGAGTCCGGGACGGCGCTTGTGCCAGTTCCAGGCTCAGCATTCCCCATCCGCCAGCCAGAACGGGCAGGATAGTAAACGAACGAGCGGGGACAAAAGCGTATGCGATGGCAAGCCCCGTTGCGGTGGCGCTCAACTCGGCTTGGCGCTGGGTATCCGGCGCAATAGTCGCCTGAAGCTGCTTGCTCCCACCAATACCGAAGACGCTCACGCGCACGTTGGGGATAATGCCCACAGTGACCACGCCTTCTATCCCCGAGAGGAACATCGGCGTGGAGAAGCGCCCGATATTCCACTGCTGTGTCTTCTCGTTGACGGCATCCAGCTTGGGAAAGAGAAAGATGCCGGCGAAGCCCCCACCGATGCCGAAATAAGGAACCGACGGCTCAGACGGGGGCGAGGGGATTTCCAGCCGGTTGAGGTCTAAGTCGTCCTGTTGCTGTGCCCAGACCGAAAAGAAGGCGAGCACACAGAACCACATTCCAGCGCCGTACCGTGCCATGAGCACCCTCCGTTAGAACACCTCTTGCAGAGTGCGTGTCTACGGCGCAAAAATACGGATACCTTGCTTAGGCTTGCTGGCTCGGCGGAGCCAGAGGCAGGCGAATGGTAAAGCAGGTGCCTTCACCGGGACGGCTGGAGACCTCAATCGTGCCGCCATGGAGTTCCACAAAGCGCTTGACGATAGCCAATCCCAGACCCGTGCCCGTCTCACCTCGGGTGCCTGCACGCTGTCCAGCACCGAACGGCTCAAACAGAGAGGGAAGCTGTTCCGGTGGAATTCCGATACCGGTATCGCTAATGCGGATGACGACCGGCAACGGGCTTCCACCTTCTAGGAACGCTTCGACCTCGACGCGCCCGCCTTCGGGGGTAAATTTGATGGCGTTTGACAACAGGTTGACGAAAACACGTTGCAGTTTTTGCCTATCGGCTCGGAGTGGGAGCCCTTCATCGGGCAGCTTCGGGATGAGGCGAATCTGCTTGCTGTAAGCTGCTAAGGTGACGGCATCCATTGCATGGCTTAGCACCTCGCAGAGCTCAATATCGGCAAGGTCCAATGTCTGCCGTCCGCTCTCCGTGCGAGCCAGCTCCAAGAGCTCATTGACCAGTTGGAGTTGGTCGCTGAGCAGCTTTTGGAGCTTTGTTGCCCATTCGGTCACCTGCTCTGGGGAATGGGCTTCGGCGAGGATGAGTCCGGCAAGCCCATGAGCTGTTGCCAGCGGAGCACGCAAATCGTGCGAGATGACAGCCAAGAGGCGATCCTTGGCCGTGTTGAGCTGCTGCAGCTCCTGCACCAACTGTGTAAGCTGTTGACGGTGCGCGTGCAGCGGTCGGATGTCTTGATAGAGCGCTAAGACTCCGCGGTGGCGACCGAACGTTCGCAGAGGAACGGCTCGGAGCCAGACAGGGATACGCTCCCCATTGCGGCATTGGCGGACTGTCTCCGTGCTGATGGGCTCACCACCGAGAGCAGCCTCGGTGAAGTGGCGTCCCTCGGACCGCAGCTCTTCAGGTATGATGAGTTCACCGATGGGTCTCCCAAGAGCCTCATCGGGAGCGTATCCAAAGAGCTCGGTAAAAGCAGGATTGACGGCAAGGACACGGTCGTGCTCGTCAACAACGGCTGCTGCCAGTGGTAGGTGTTCAAACAGTGCCTCCAAGAAGGGGAGCGTCCGATGACGCCGAGGGCGCCACCAGCGCCCGAGGCGGTAAGCGCTCCATACGGCAGAAACACAAGCTACTGTGATGGGCTGCCACAGGGGCAGCATGGTCATGAATATCTCCGTGTTCGTCGCAACTACTGCGGTATGCGCAACCGCTGACCGACGCGGATGCGATCTCCGTCCAGTTCGTTGTACGCACGCAGCTCCTCTACGCTGACACCGAAGCGCTGAGCGATGGAAAAGAGTGTGTCGCCCGCACGGACAGTGTAGAGCCGGACACCACCCCGTGCCACTGCCGGCTTACTGGAGACCGGGCGGTAGATTCGTAGCGTTGTGCCAGCAAGCAGGGTTTTGCCGCGGAAGCTTTCTGGATTCCACCGCCGGAGTTGGGCGACACTTACCCCGTATCGGCGGGCAATCTGCTGTGCAGTTTCTCCGGGGCGGACACGGTGCAGCGTGTACTGCCGTGGGGCAGGCAAGTATATCCGCAGCCGTTGTCCGATTCGGATGTGGTCCTCGCGCAACTGATTCCATGCTTTCAGTTCGGCAACGCTCACGCCGTACAGCTCAGCGATGGAGGAGAGCGTTTGTCCTCGGCGGACGGTATGGTAGCGCACCGTCTGGGCAGGTCCAGGAGAGCTCTCCGGTGCTGTCGGCGGAGCTGGCAAGGTAGCAGTCAGTGCCTCTCCGGAGGAAGCTGCTGGGGCAATCGGGATACGGAGTTTCATGCCGGCGCGAAGCCGTTTCCCAATGCGGTTAGCACGGCGGATGTCAGCTACAGAAACACCGTAGCGTGCAGCGATGCTGGCAAGCGTTTCCCGCCGACGCACGGTGTGGATAATCCACGGCTGCTTTTCTCCTGGGGAGAGCGTCAGGAGACATTGCGCCAGCTCCGTGCGGCTGCCCAGCGGGATTTTGAGTCGGTACGGCAGCACGTCTGGGGGTATGCTCAAGGTAAGCAGTTCAGGGTTGAGTTGGCGCAAGCTGTCGGGGCTGATCTTCAAGCACTGGGCAACAGCAGCAAGGTTGAGAGGCTCCGTCACCTCGTAGATGTCGTAGGCGTACTCAGGCTCGTACGAGAGCTCGCCTGGATTGAAGCCGAATGCCGTGGGGTTGAGAGCGATGAGGGTGGTAGCGATGTAGAGCGGGACGTAATTCCGGGTTTCCCGAGGGAGGAAGTCCCGGATATCCCAGAAGCTCAGCCGTGGCGGAGCTGATAGGGAAGCGGTATCGCTGGAGCGGAGGCGCTGTGCTTGGAGGAGAGCACGGCGTACCGCCTGTGCTCCACAGTTGTAGGCAGCCAAGGCTAAATGCCAGTCCCCGAATTCAAGGTAGAGGTCGCGGAGGTGCCGCATGGCGGCACGGGTAGACTTTTCCGGATCGCGGCGCTCGTCAATCCACGGGGTAACCCGCAGCCCATAGAGCTCACCAGTGGAGCGAATGAATTGCCACAATCCGACAGCTCCTGCCCACGAGACGGCAAAGGGGTTGAGCCCGCTTTCAATCATGGACAAGTACACGAGCTCTTCAGGCATGTTCTCTTCGGCAATGATGCGGCGCATCATGGGGAAGTAGCGCCCGCTGCGCTCCAGCCAGCGCTGCATGAAGCGGCGTCCGCGGTCCTTGGTGAGGAACTCCAGGGCGCGTTCCACAAACTCATTCCGTGGAAGCGGGATAGTGGTCCGTGGCTCGGTAGAAGTGCTCAGCGCGGAAGCTCCCGATGGAGGCGGAGGAGCAAGGCGCTGCTGTGCTTCAACCTGCTCGACAGCTTCCAAGAGCTGTTCCCGCACGAGGAAGAAAGCAGAATTCGGGGCTAAGAGGTCGGGATTGCGGATGTAGGTTTCGTAGTCTTCCAGGACAGACTGCACCAGCTCGGAGAACTCCGCTGAGTGCTGCGCCGTTGGTGAGGTGGCTACTGTATGGAGGAGCGTGAGAGCGCGTTCAAACGCTGCTGCCGCGCGTGCCGTGTCTCCGTGCTCCAGCAATGTCAGTGCCTGCAGGTAGTAGGCGCGGGCATGCTCGATGAGGGTCGCTATCACTGTGTCTGTGGAACGGACGCCGGAGACGGGGGAGCGAGGTTCGTCCAGTTCGGCGAACTCGTCGCTGAAGCGGGGCAGGGAGGACTCCGCGGGAGCCGCTATTCGGTAGCTCACAAACCACCGCGGTGCTGGGGGCATGATGCTGCTGCAACTGCATAGGAGCAGGCACGCAAACGCCCCACCCTGCCATCGCAGCATCGGTTCTCTCCCACCGTCTGACACTTGGCGCACTTGCTAATATACAAGCCCGATACCAAACAGCGCACCCTTCTTGCTTGCCAAAGTGCGTGGTATGTGAGCGATTGCAAGGCCCTTTGTATTTTCGCGTGCCCACGTGCGGAAGTGGCGGAATTGGTAGACGCGCACGTTTGAGGGGCGTGTGGGGAAACCCGTGAGGGTTCGAGTCCCTCCTTCCGCACCCTGGTGCCCGCGCAAGCGGGATTTGTTTTTTCAACGTGGATAGTTGAGTGAAGAGCAAGAGCACGCCGGTGGTGACACAGCACCGCTACCGTGTCAACGAAGAGATTACCGCCCCTGAGGTCCGGGTGGTGGATGCTCAGGGCAAGACCATTGGTATCATGCGCCGCCGGGAAGCGCTGGAGTATGCCCAACGCGTGGGATTAGACCTCATTGAGGTCGCCCCGCAGGCGCAGCCGCCTGTCTGTAAGCTGATGGACTACAGCAAATTTGCCTACGAGCTGCAGAAGAAAGAACGGCACCAGCGCCGCCAACAACAGCAACATCAACTGAAGGAAATCCGCTTCAAATCCAACACAGACGTACACGACTTCAACTTCAAAGTCCGCCACGCCCGGGAGTTCCTGTTGGACGGGCACAAAGTCAAAGCAACGGTGCTCTTCCGCGGGCGTGAAATTCTCTACCCCGAGCGGGGCGAGGATGTACTCAACCGCTTCTGGCAAGCGGTAGAGGATATTGCCAAATTGGACCAGCCCCCTAAGTTGGAGGGCAAAATGATGACGTTGATTGTGTCGCCGGACCGGGTCAAAATCCAGCGGAAGCAGACAGAGGAGCGTCCGGCGGAGAGCTCGAGCGATGTCTCATCCTAAGGTGGCGCAGCAATGCCGAAGGTGAAAACCAATCGCTCTGCGGCGAAGCGCTTCTCCATTACGGCAACGGGGAAAATCAAGCGGAACAAAGCGTATCGGAGCCACCTTCTGGTGGGTAAATCTCGGAAGCGGAAGCGGCAGTTGCGGCGTCCGGCCTTGGTCAGCAGTGCTGACCGGCGGCGGGTTGAACGGATGCTCTGCCTACGGTAAGGTTCCACAGTGCTATCGGACCCAATGCGTGCACGCAACCGAGTTGCCTCGCGTGAACGGCGGAAGAAAATCCTCAAGCTCGCCCGGGGGTACTGGGGAGCACGGAGTAAGCTGTTGCGTCAAGCGAAAGACCACGTGGCGAAGGCGCTCCAGTATGCCTACCGCGACCGGCGGCAGCGCAAGCGGCAATTTCGGCGGCTCTGGATTGTGCGGATCAACGCTGCTGCTCGGCAGGAGGGCACAACCTACTCCCGCCTCATGGCAGCACTACGCCAGAAGCACATTCAGCTCAACCGGAAAGTGCTGGCAGATCTGGCAATGAACCATCCCGAAGCCTTCCGCCAGATTGTCCGGACGGCTCTCCACGCCTGACGTAGCTGGCTGGTATGCAGGAGGAACTCCACGCGCTCGAGCACCAGCTCCGTGCAGAGCTGGATGCTATTGGCTCGTTGGCAGAATTGGAGGCATTCCGGCTACGCCATCTGGTCCGCCGCGGCACGTTCGGGCAGTTGCGCGAACGCTTTCGCCAACTGCCTCCGGATGAGAAGCCGCGCATTGGGCGCCTGCTCAATAGCCTTGAAGAGTCCATCCGTGCACGCTACGAAGAGCTCCGCCGCCAGCTGGAGGCACAAGCTGAGGAGCAGAGCACTGTAGACCTTTCCCTGCCTGGACGGCGAACCTGGCTCGGCGGGCGCCATCCCATTCAGCAGGTGCTCGATGACATCGTAGCGATCTTCACCCGCATGGGCTTTGCTGTCGCCGAGGGACCCGACATTGAGGATGATGAACACAACTTCTCGGCACTCAACTTCCCGCCCGACCACCCCGCCCGGGATATGCAGG
>VAPR01000417.1_pt1 | contig 28169 bp, 27 predicted proteins | sample 3380701 | NCBI WGS metagenome assembly VAPR01 (sample SAMN11536904, study PRJNA540576) | hot springs metagenome | isolation source: hot spring wet sediment | place: Spain: Lobios | collected 2014-01 | reverse complement strand
AATCACGCTCCCCTCTTCTTCGATCCAGGCGTAGTTCGCTTGAAGCGCCTTCTGAAAGCTGTCAGAATCGAGCACGATCACGGGAAGCCGCCTCGCGAATATTTCCTCGGCTACGATTGCGCCGAGCGCAAGGATTTCATCCACTTCAGAGAGCAAAAGGGCGCCTGGAGCATGGTTGGTGAGGATCGCTTCCAGCAGGACCCCGCTTGCGGTGCTGGACCCGCGGCCATAAGGCATGACGAAAACGCGACCGGCAACACTTTGGCCACAGAGCGGGTGATGTCGATCCACAATCACACCTGTAAGGGATCGAATCCGCCCCAAAAACTTAAAGGAACCGTGGTGGCCAAAACAGCCCCCTTTCCTTGTCCATGGACCACCACTCGTTTCGGACTCAAAACATGTGTCACGACGTCACCCCTGCTGATGCAGCCAAGCGGGCAACAGTCGCCCGGCCTGAGGCGATGTCGGGATGAAACTGTATGGTCGCCTGCTGCCGTACGACATCGACACGTTGAATCGCGTGCTGCAATTTTTCCCCCTGCTGCAAGGCTCCGAGATCATGGGCAATGGCAAGTCCGGCGACAGTTCCCTGCGCGATCGCCACTTTTGCGCTTTCGATCCCGGTGATGTTGCCTGCGACATAGAGTCCAGGCAGAGGTGTTTGCATCCGCTCGTTGTGCAGCGGGACGTGACCGCCAAGCGAGGGGAGGTAGGCAAACGGACATCCTGCCACCGCGGCAAGTTCCGCCAGCGGACTGAGTCCACCGGCGATGCAGACGAAGTCGGCGGGGATTACCTGCTCCGATCCGGGGATGGGCTCACCCTTCGGCGTAATGCGAGCGATCCGTACGCCTTCGACCTGTCCGTCTCCCACAATTTCCAGAGCAGCCGTCCTCAGTTGGATGGGGGTGTCGTACATGCTTACACCGTTTTTGGGAAACAGGTGCAGGCCTAGTGACTGAAGTCCTGTAAGTTTCAGCAGGCTGGCTCCCAGACGATGCAGGGGAGAAGGAGCTAAATGGGCGATGCGAAGCAGGGAGTCCAGCACATGTGCCGGATCGCTTGCTTCTTTTGCTGTTGCCGGATTGGCGGCGGGCAGCACCATCCGATCCACCTGAACGCCGGCGAGCTGCAGTTCCCGTACGATTGCCATGGACAAGATGTTCACACCGATCACCACGCCGCGCGTGCCGACCCGAACCCGCTGGACGTTGGTCATCACCTGCGCAGCACCGATGGACATGACTCCTGGCAGGGTCCATCCCGGAACAGGCACCGCCGTTTCGGATGCGCCAGTGGCAAGCAGCAAAACCGGTGCATCGATCACGCCTTCCGTGGTGGATGCAAGCCAGCCGGTCGAGGAACGTTCGATGTCATAGACCGAGACGCCGCAGTCGATGCGAACGCCATGACGAATGGCCAGATCATGCAGGGCGGCAGCCTGATTGATGCCGTTCCACCACTCTCCGTTCGGTTCCTGATGCAGCTGGCCGAGCAGTCTGCCGCCAGGCTGATAGAATTCGTCCACCACTCGTACCGAAAGCCCCTGCTCCGCGCAGGCGATGGCTGCGGATAACCCTGCCGGTCCGGCACCGACTACGAGCACATCTGTCATTGGTTGTGTTCTCCTTTCTTGAGCGGAGTGGGAAGCTTCCCTCCGGGTGTGATCTCCATGTCATCCTTCACCGGCGTCATGCAGCCACGGAATCCCGGTACGCCGTTGACGGTGACGCGGCATTCAAAGCAGTGGCCGATATTGCAGTAAATTCCGCGGGGCGCACCCGTCTCCTCATGGACGCGCAAGGTGCGGATACCGCTGGCCAAAAGGGCGGCCGCAATCGTTTCTCCTTCCAAAGCCTCCAGTCGTTTGCCCTGAAACCAAAATGAAATGCTCCGTTTCCGTGCAAGGGGACCGAGAACGGGGTGATGTTCGATTCTGCCGTTCATCTAACATCTCCCCCCGAGTATGTCAAAAGGTACGGGCCGTACCGGAGGCTGGTACCCGAGCGGCACAGCGTCTGTAGGGATTGTTCCGGTTGCGTTTTGCATGACCGATTGGATGAGGCTCCGGCAGGTCCGGCCTCCGCAATACCCCATGCCTGCCCTGGTTCTCAGTTTCAGCTCTCGCGCTGAACACTTGTGTTGGGCGACAGTCTCCAGCAATTGTCCCAGTGTTACTTCTTCGCAGCGACAAATGATCATGTTGTCTTTGTGCATGGCGAAAAACGCCTCCTTTCTGCTGCCCCTCTTACCAAGCAAGTATCGTGCCGAGGCAAAAATTCGGATGGAACGGATGTTGCTAGCTTATTTCAGGTGAATCCAAAAACGAGGGGAGACCTTACAGATGGAAAAATGGGAGAAGCTGAGGGAGCGATTTGCGTCATTGGGAATTGACGGCATCCTGATTACCAACGGGCAAAATCGCCGTTATCTTACGAACTTTACGGGCACGGCCGGCGTCGTCCTGATCACCGCAGAACAGGCGAAGCTCTTGACCGATTTTCGCTACGTGGTTCAAGCGCGGGCACAGGCACCCGATTTTGAGGTGGTACAGTTGCCGGGGAAAGAGGCCGTTTATGAGAAAGTGGCCCGCATCGCGGAGGAAGCGGGGATTCGACGTCTTGGATATGAAGAAGAGAATCTCACATGCGCCCTGCATCGACGTTATCAGGAAAAGCTGTCCATCGAGCTGGTGCCGACTTCAGGCGTGGTGGAAGCGCTGAGGATGATCAAGACGGACGAGGAGATCGGAAAGATCAGAACGGCAGCTGAGATCGCGGACGCTGCATTTGATCACATCCTGGGCGTACTTCAGCCGGGGATTACGGAACTGGAGGTGGCCAACGAGCTGGAGATGTTCATGCGTAAAAATGGGGCTTCCTCTTCCGCGTTTGACACCATCATCGCCTCGGGCCGCCGTTCCGCGCTGCCGCACGGTGTGGCCTCCGGCAAGCGAATCGAGCGGGGGGAGATGGTGACGCTTGATTTTGGTGCGTATTATCAGGGGTACCGTTCGGATATCACGCGGACGGTTGCGATCGGGGAACCGGACCCGGAGCTAAAAAAAATCTACGGGATCGTGCTGCAGGCGCTCTCGAACGCTGTTGGTGGCATCCGTCCAGGCATGACCGGGCGCGAAGCGGATGCACTGGCGAGGGATTACATTGCTTCGCACGGATACGGGGAGTACTTCGGGCATGGAACTGGCCACGGCATCGGACTTGACATTCACGAGGAGCCGTTCATGTCCACCATTTGCGAAAAAGTGATTCAACCGGGGATGGTATTGACGGTGGAACCTGGCATCTACATTCCCGACCTGGGAGGCGTTCGAATCGAAGACGACATCCTCGTGACGCAGGATGGCTGCGAAATTCTGACTCGGTCTCCTCGAGAACTGATGATCTTGTGATCGACTCATAAAAGTGTCTAATTTGCTTTACAAAGGACTGTCATCGTGTAAAAGGAACTGTACAGATTGTGGGGTTTCAAATGGGGTGAAATAAGCGGGGGAGTAGCTGCCCCCGCCAAACTCTCTGTCTTGGAGGAAAAGCGATGGAGTGGATTCGGTTGATGGCTGATTTTCTGCCGCCCAAGCGATGGAGGCGTTGCGGCCTGCTTACAGCCAAGCTGCGCGGCCTGAGGCGGCTCAAGTAACGGGAATGTTCAGCTTGTTCAGTTTGTTGTACAGGGTGGCCCGTGAAATCCCCAACCGTTTGGCGGCCGCCAGCTTGTTTCCTTTTTCCAGCTCGATGGCGTGGAGGATCACGCGCTTCTCGTGTTCCTCCAATTCATGCTGCAGGGAGGCCAGGTCGTCCCGCAGATGAGGTAGGGTAGATTTCGGCTTGGCCTGCAGGGGATACGGCAGATCTTCCTCCTTGATCACGCCGTCCGTGGCGAAGACGACCAGCCTTTCGATCGTATTCCGCAGCTCGCGGACGTTGCCCGGCCACTCGTGCTGCAGCAGGCTCTGCATCACGTTTTGCGAGATCATGTGGACCGGCCTGTTGTAGCGCAGCGAGAATTCGTATAAGAAGGCGTGGGTCAGCTCGATGGTATCTTCTATCCGCTCCCGCAGCGGAGGGATCTTCAGGGTGACGACGTTTAACCGGTAGTACAGGTCTTCGCGAAACTTTCCTTCGCGCACAAGCGATTCCAAATCCTTGTTGGTCGCGGCCACCACGCGGAAGTCTGCATCGATCTGCTTCGTGCCTCCCACCGGGTAGTACTTCCGCTCCTGCAGCACACGCAGCAGCTTCACCTGCATTTCCAGGGGCATTTCCCCGACCTCATCCAGGAACAGGGTACCGCCGCGGGCCGATTCGATCAGTCCTTTTTTCCCCTTCTGGTCAGCTCCGGAGAATGCTCCTTTTTCATAACCGAACAGCTCGCTCTCGAACAGCGTCGGAGTGATGGCCCCGCAGTTGATGGCGACAAACGGCGCGTCCGATCCCTCCCGCACGTCGTGAATCGCCTTGGCAAACAGTTCCTTGCCGACACCGCTCTCGCCCAGGATCAATACCGTCGCCTGCGTGGAATGAAGCTTTTGAATCATCCCCTTGATCCGTTTGATGGCCAGACTGGTTCCCTTGATCGCGTGAAAAGGGTCGGGAGAGGGGCTCAGCTTCGACATCTCCTGCTGTAGATGGTGCACTTTTTTCGTGGCATTCAACAGCTCCTGGTTCAGGCGGACCTGGCTGGTAATGTCCGTTTCTGCGGCGACCGCCCCGATGATCCGGTCGTGAAGCCGGATCGGGTTGGTGTTGATGAGCACAAACAGGTCTTCCCGCGGCTGGTGCTGGTGGCGGTAAACCGATTCGCCCGTCTTCAGCGACTTCAGCGTCTGCAGCATCTCCATCGGGAAAAAGTCGGTGATCGGCTTGCCCATCACCTCGTGGGCCTTGATGGAAAAAATCTGTTCCGCCCCGTCCGTCCAGACCACGACATTGGCCTGTTCGTCGATGATGGAGATGGAGGAATCCATGGTTTGGATCATGGTCTCAAAGTACGCTTCCAGGTATTCGTAAGCGGAAAATACAGTCTCAAGCATATGGGCCCGGCTGAGAAAACCGACGGGGCCGGAATCTTCCACGAGGATGTATGCATGATCGCGCAGATGCGGTACCACTTCGTGCAGGGGAGTCCCAAGGGCAACGGAGATGGTCGGTTCCCAGGGTGAGAATCCAACGGACACAAGCAGTTCATCTTGTTTGCGCGTAAAGACGGGAACCGGCGAGTTGGAGGAGATGTTGCGGAGCCAGTGTTCCCAATCTTCAGAATATGTGAAGGTGCGTTCGATCAGGTTTTCCAGCGAGGGGAGCTTGTGCTTCAAAGCAGTTTCACCTCTTTTTCATAAAAATGTATAAAAATTTATACAATTTCTCGGTTATTATACACCCTTCCTCATTCGTGTAAAAGGGTTTAGACATGTTTTTTGGGAAATGCCGTATTTTCCGTTTGGCATGCGCCTTGCAAAAATACATGGCGAAAGGTGAAATTGGCGCAAAAGGGAGATTGAATCATGACCTTCACATCTCATGCGGAAGTTGTCGTGATCGGCGGGGGCATTATCGGCGGGGCGATCGCCTATTACGCCGCGTTAGCCGGTCTGCAGGTCACGGTTGTGGAGCGGGGTGAATTGGCGAGCGGCACCTCGTCTCGCTGCGACGGAAACATCCTGGCGATTGACAAGGACCCCGGGTTCGACAGCCAGATGTCTCTGAAGAGCCAGGAACTGGTCCATGAACTGAGTCAGGAATTGGAGCACCCGTTTGAATACCGGGCACCGGGCAGTATTCTCGTCTGCGAAACGGAAGAGGAAATGGCTGCCGCCGAAGAGTGGGTGCGCAGGCAGAGGGAGGCCGGACTGCCCTTTCGGATGCTGGATCGGTCCGACATACGGCAGGAGTCGCCGTTCTTCGCTGACGACTTGCTGGGAGGACTGGAATGCGCCACCGACTCGACAGTCAATCCGTACCTGCTTACGTACGCGCTGTTTGAGGGGGCGAAAAAGCACGGGGCAAACGTCCTGTTGCGAACGGAAGTAACGAACGTCAAGCGCGATCCGGTCACGGGAAGCTTTCGCATCCAGACCACGCGAGGAGAGCTGACGGCCAAGCAAGTGGTGAACGCAGCGGGTGTCTGGGCGCCGATGATCGGAAGCATGCTGGATGTCGACGTTCCCATCATCCCGCGCAAGGGGCACCTGATCGTCGCTTCCCGTCAGGTACCCGTCGGTTTGCGCAAGGTGATGGAATTCGGCTACCTGATTTCCAAGTTTGGCGGCAAGCGAACAGTAGACCCGGAGACGGAAAAGTACGGCGTTGCGCTGGTATTTGAGCCAACGGAAAGCCAGAACTTCCTGATTGGCAGCAGTCGGCAGTTCGTCGGCTTCGACACAAAAGTGGACTTGTCGGTGGTGCGCTGCATGGCTCGTCGGGCAACCCGGTTTTATCCGAAAATCGGCGACTTTTCCGTCATCCGCACCTACTGTGGGCTGCGTCCATGGACGGCAGACCACCTGCCGATCATCTCCCGCGTAGAGGAAGTGCCAGGCTTTATCATCGCGGCCGGCCACGAAGGGGATGGCATCAGTCTGGCCGCTGTCACCGGAAAAGTGGTAAGCGAGCTCTTGATGAACAAATCGGAGACCACGATTCCACTGGAGCCGCTTCGCCACGATCGATTTGCCAAGAAAGGGGTGCTGCAGACATGAAAGCCAGCCGTATGTTTTCCACGGTCGATACCCACACAGGCGGAAATCCGACACGGACAGTGATCAGCGGGTTGCCCGCGCTGACCGGGAAAACGATGTCGGAAAAGATGCTGGAAATGAAGCGGGAGCACGACTGGATTCGCCGGCTCCTGATGTTTGAACCGCGCGGGCACGACGTGATGTCAGGTGCCCTGCTGGTGGAACCGTGCCATCCGGAAGCGGACGTCGGCGTGATTTACATCGAGACGGGCGGTTACCTGCCTATGTGCGGCCACGACACCATCGGCTTCTGCACCGCACTGGTGGAAATGGGGATGATTCCGGTGACGGAACCGGTGACCACGTTGAAGCTCGATACGCCAGCCGGACTGGTGGAAGTTCGGATCGACGTGGAAAACGGAAAGGCCAAGCTGGTCACGTTTCGCAATATTCCGGCGTTCCTGTACCAGCAGGATGTCACCGTGGATGTGGAAGGATTGGGCGAAGTACGATGCGACATCGCCTACGGCGGCAACTTTTACGCGATCACTGACGCGCGAAAGCTGGACCTTCCGCTGCTTCCTTCCAATGCTTCCACAATCGTGGACGCGGCGGTCCGCATCCGCAAAGCGATCAACCATGCGCTGGATGTCGTCCACCCCGAATCGCCGTTCATCCGTGGACTGACACACGTGGAGTTTTACGCCGATCCCGTCCACCCCGAGGCCCATGTGAGAAATACCGTGATCGTACCGCCGGGAGGCATCGACCGATCGCCGTGCGGAACAGGCACCTCGGCCAAGCTGGCGACGATGTACGCCAAGGGTGAGATCGGGCTGGGTGAAGAATTTGTCCACGAAAGCATCGTCGGGTCCCTGTTTCAAGGCAAGGTGCTGGAAGAGACGCGGGTGGGCGATCTGCCTGCCGTGGTTACGCAGATTGCCGGTTCCGCCTGGCTCATGGGCATCCACAAGTTTTTCTACAATCCCTGTGATGAGCTTGCCACAGGATTTTTGCTCATACCACCGGCAGAAGATCACTAAAACATGAAATGCGAGAGGAGATCATGAAAAATGGCGAGATTTGAAGGTGTTTATGTTGCGATTGTCACTCCGTTTACAGAGTCGTACGAGGTAGATTACAAGCGGCTACACGAGCTGTGCGACTGGTTGATTTCCGAGGGAGTGCACGGCCTGGTTCCGTCCGGTTCGCTGGGCGAGTACGCCACCATGACCAATGAGGAGCGGGCACAGGTAATTGACACCGTAATCGCGGCGGCCAAGGGCCGGGTTCCTGTCGTGGTTGGCTCTGCAGCTCCGTCCACGAAGCAGGCGGTATCCTGGGTTCAGTACGCGAAGGATGCAGGAGCAGCAGGTGTAATGGCACTTCCGCCGATCAACTACAAGCCGCTGGAACATGAGGTGGTGGCTCACTACGAAGCGCTGAACAGCGTCGGCCTGCCGATCATCGCCTACAACAATCCGCACGACTACAAAACGGATATGACACCTGATTTCCTGGCGAAGCTCTCCCGATTGGAGAACGTCGTTGCCGTGAAGGAATTTTCCGGAGACGTCCGCCGTATGCATGAAATTCTCGAAAAAACGAATCTCGAAGTCATGGTGGGAGTAGACAATCTGGCGATGGAAGGACCACTGGTTGGCGCAACCGGCTGGATCTCTGGCGTTCCGAATGCGTTGCCGAAAGAGGGTGTCGAGCTGTTCAAGCTTGCCAGAGAAGGAAAGCTTGAACAGGCGCTTCCGCTCTACCGCCGCTTGCTGCCGCTGTTCAACTTTGACGCCAGCCCGCAGCTGGTGCAGGCAATCAAGTACATGATGGTACTGGCAGGCTTCCCGGTAGGTCCGACTCGTCCGCCAAGACTGCCGCTGCCTGAAGCGGATTATGAGGCAATCAGACAGGCATATCAGCATGCGGTAAGCACCGTAAGCCGCTAGGAGGGATGAAAACCATGGAGAGCAAAAACTGGATCGGCGGAGAGTGGGTGACCCCGTCTGGCAGCCAGGTAGTGGTGAAAAATCCGTCACGCTTGTCGGAAACGGTAGGCCTCTTGCGCCTGTCAGATGCTTCCCACGTGCGTCAGGCGGAACAAGCTGCACGGCATGCGTTTCCCCGGTGGGCCGGGCTGACCGGTGCGGCACGCGGGGAGATCCTGTACCGGATGGCATCAGCGCTGGAAGCACGGGCGGATGAATTGGCCCGGCTGGCCAGTTCGGAGATGGGCAAACCAATCAGCGAAATGCGCGGTGAAGTAACGCGTGGCGTAAACCTGCTTCGCTATTATGCAGCCGAGGGTGTCCGCTCAAACGGCAGTGTCATTCCATCTGCGGACACAAACGTGCTGCAATACGCGAAACGGGTACCGCTGGGCGTCGTCGCAATTGTTACCCCTTGGAACTTTCCTGTCGCCATTCCCATCTGGAAGATCGCACCTGCTCTGATTTGCGGCAACACCGTGATCTGGAAGCCAGCAGAAAACGCTTCGCTGACTGCGGTGCGCATGGCGGAAATTTTCGCCGAAACAGGGCTGCCTGCAGGCGCCATCAACCTCGTGATCGGCAAAGGCAGGGAGATCGGCAGCGCATTGATTGAAGAGGGCGATGTGGATGCCGTCAGCTTTACGGGATCGTCGGAAACCGGCAGACGGATCGCGATCGCATGCGCCGGTCGCAACATCAAGTACCAGACGGAGATGGGCGGGAAAAATGCCGCAGTCGTGCTGCGCGATGCCGATTTGGATAAAACGGTGCCCATCCTTCTGAGCGGCGCGTTTCGCTCCGCTGGTCAGAAATGTACGGCTACGGGAAGAATCATCGTTGAGCGAGAGATCTACCAACCGCTGCTGGAACGTCTGCGCGATGCCGTCGCTGCGTGCAAGGTGGGACCTGCGCTAGATCCATCCGTGTACCTCGGCCCGGTCGCATCAGAAGACCAGTATGAAAAAGTAGGGAGTTATACGGCACTGGCACGCACGGAAGGGCAAGTGATCGCCGAGAGCGGAGACTTTGCTGCAGAGGAAGAGGGTTATTACATCAAGCCGCTGGTCGTGTCAGGTGTGGACGCGCAGCATGCTTTGGTGCAGGAGGAGATCTTCGGCCCGGTGGCAGTCCTGCTGGAGGCCTCCGACTTCGACGAGGCGATCCAGCTTTGCAACCAAACGGTGTACGGGCTAAGCGCCTCTCTTTTTACCAGTGATCTGTCCAAAGCACACCGTTTCCTCGACGAGGCGCAGGCCGGCATGGTACGAGTCAACCAGGAGACGGCAGGGGTCGAGTACCAGGCGCCGTTCGGCGGTATGAAGCTCTCCAGCTCCCATACGCGTGAGCAGGGGCAGGCTGCACTGGAGTTCTACAGCGCAGTCAAAACGTGCGCGATTAAACACACGCTGTAACGTGGAGGGTGCCGCATGAAGATCAAACAGCTGTTTACCACAATCGACGCACATACCGGAGGAGAGCCCCTGCGGATCATCACTGCAGGAATCCCGCCGTTGAAGGGGGAGACCATCCTTGAGAGACGGGCGTACTTTCGGGAACACTACGACCGGATTCGCCGGGTGCTGATGCATGAACCGCGGGGCCACCACGGGATGTACGGCTGCGTGATTACGCCCCCTGTCAGTCCCGACGCGGATTTCGGCGTGCTGTTCATGCATAACGAGGGGTTGAGTACGATGTGCGGTCACGGCATTATTGCGGTGGTTACGGCAGCGATTGAGACCGGATATCTGCAGCAGCAGGGAGAACGGCAGCGTGTCGTCATCGACAGTCCCGCCGGAAAAATTGTGGCTTTTGCAGAGTGCGAAGGAACGGTAGTGAAGTCCGTGTCCTTTGAAAATGTACCTTCTTTTGTGTACGCACAGGATGTTCCGCTTTTGCTTGGAGGCAGGGAATTTTCCGTGGACATCGCCTTCGGGGGAGCGTTTTACGCCATCGTGGAGGCCAAGGAGTTGGGCGTGCGGGTAGAGATCGAACAGCTTCCTGCCCTGCAAAAGTGGGGAAGGGCCATCAAGGAACAGATCGAAGCCAACATGACGGTGCGCCATCCATTGGAACCGGAGCTGGCCGGCATATACGGCGTGATCATTTCCGACGAACCGAGAAAAAACGGTTCCCACCTGCGCAATGTAACGGTTTTTGCCGATGAACAGATTGACCGCTCGCCGTGCGGTACAGGAACTGCCGCCCGTCTGGCTACGCTGCACCGCAGGGGACGCCTGGCAGTGGGACAGCCGTTTGTTCATGAAGGCATTGTCGGCAGCCAGTTTACCGGAACGGTTATCGGCACGACCAAAGTGGCGGAGTATGAGGCGATCACTCCTGTCATTGCAGGGAAAGCCTTTATCACCGGTCTGCACCAGTTTGTGGTAGATCCCACTGATCCGCTGGCGGAAGGGTTTTTGTTACATTAACAGTCACCATACGAGAAAGCCGTGTTCACATGATGGACATCGGCTTTTTTTCATACATTCTGCTATAATAATGATGCCAAAATGAAAATGGGAGTTGAAAGAAATGTACAATGCGTTGGTAGAATCCCACGTCGGTGCATGGGAAGTCGCCTTTGTTCTGCTGATCGTGGGCTACATTCTGTATCGTGCCGGCAAACAGCGAATCGCGAAAGTCTTACATATGATCCTTCGGTTGATGGCGGTCATCATCCTGGTTTCGGGCGCATGGATGCTGTTCCAGTTCCGCGCTGCCGAACCTCTCTACTACGTGAAGGGTCTGCTTGGCTTCCTTACGATTGGCTTGATGGAAATGGCTCTCGTCCGAGCCGGAAAAGGCACGCCAAGCATTGGTTTCTTCGCAGGAGCGCTGGTGCTCCTGGTCGTGGTGATTCTAATCGGGTATCGAGTGATTGTGTAAGCGAAACACGAAGCGAAGTTGGCTGCCTTGCGAGGGGTAGCCAATTTGTCCTTTGTCACCAATTCGTTTCGAATGAAGCGAATTCTGTTATGCTATACTGATTGTGTTGCAGATTACATAAAGGAAAAATCAACGAGGAGTTGATCCTGATGACGACAACAAATGAAGCCCTTCTCACACTGGAAGGCTGGTATACCTACCACAACTTCCGCAAGATGGACTGGGCCAAGTGGAAAGCGGCCACAGCCGAAGAGCGACAGGCAGCCATCGACGAACTGCTCACCCTGATGCACACCTGGGAAGCGAACGAAGAAGCAAAGGAAGGCAGCACCGCCGTGTACTCCATCCTTGGACACAAGGCGGACCTGGTATTTATGTTCCTGCGCCCGACCATGCAGGAGCTGGATGAAATCAAGACGGCGTTCAACAAGACGCGCTTCGCTGACTACACCATCGCCGACTACTCCTATGTTTCTGTCGTAGAGCTGAGCAACTACGTCAACAATCCGGGCGAAGACCCGAAAGCAAACCCGCACGTTCGCGAGCGCCTGTATCCAACGTTGCCGAAGTGGGAGCACATCTGCTTCTACCCGATGAACAAAAAGCGCTCCGGCAACGACAACTGGTACATGCTCACCATGGAAGAGCGGGCACAAATGATGCGCTCCCACGGCATGATCGGCCGCAAGTACGCAGGCAAAGTGAAGCAGATCATCGGCGGCTCTGTCGGCTTTGACGATTGGGAGTGGGGCGTCACCCTTTTTGCCAACGATCCGCTTGAGTTCAAGCACATCGTGTACGAAATGAGATTTGACGAAGTGAGTGCGCGTTTCGGCGAGTTTGGCAACTTCCTGACGGGCAATATTCTGACCAAGGAAAAGCTGCAAACGATGCTGGACGTGTAAGAAAAGACGAAGGAGATAGGCCCGGGACGGGGTACTATCTCCTTTTTCTATGCACGTTTGTTACGCATCGCATTGAGCAGCGTGGGGCCTCCGTTTGCGGCCTGGACAAATCGTTGGTATTCTTCGGACTCCATCCCATATAGAGCAATCTTTCCTTCTGTATTGAAATGCACGCCCCAGCCATATTTTTTCGGAAGCATCGAGGCCCTCAGGCACGGGTGCTTCTTCTGAAACAAATCCGCCCAAATCTCCCCCAGTCTAGCCGCAAGATCATCACTTGATATCCCCTTATGTCTGACGTGTACCTCAAAGAGCAGATCCTCATGCGTGAAGCGGTAGGGGTACTCTGAGAGCAATTCGTACTGGATCACGTGAATGGGTTTGCTTTCGTTTCTGGCTGTTGGGACCACGCTGCGGGTGACAGGACAATCGGGTGCTACTTGTATGAACGTATCTCTGTAGCTCATGCCTGGAATTCCTCCCTTTTCATGAATGCGGCTGCCTTGCGCACCTCTTTTCAGCTTCATCATAACTTTTGCGACTCCTTCCCTTCAACAACGTTTCCATATTGCAAATAATCAACCATAATATGGTAAAATACTCATGTCTATCCAGTTTCGAGAAGAGAGAGGAGACGAAGCTTTCATGATTCAAGCCAAGGGGAAGACCTGGGGGCTGCTGCTGCGCGTTACGGCGGCACTGACACTGATCCCGGTCGCGCAGACGGGATGGGGTGCAATGCCGCAGGCTCATGCCGCTGAACCGCAAAAAGGCGGCATGACCAAGGACGAGGCCATTCAGTGGGCCAAAAAGTGGGTCACCATACCAAACGAATACAAACTGGAACACTCGTCCTATCTTGATGAACGCAAGGAATTCTTTTTCGGCAAACCTGTCTGGAGGCTGAACTGGCAAAAAGAACAGGACGGATTCATCTCCGTGACGATTGATGCGGCGACAGGATCGCTGCTGCAATTTTCCCACTACGGAAAGGAGCGGGAAAAGGAGGCGTCCCGACGATCGATTTCTGCCGAGCAGGCTTTGGAGCGAGCAGAGCAGTTTCTGCGACGGGTAGCGCAAAAAGAGGAGATGGAAAAGCTGTCCAAGCCCAATCAATATCCGGAGACGTCTCTTCACTCTTATCCACAAGCGGAAGAGCACGCCTTCAGCTTCACCCGTGTAGAAAACGGCATCCCTTTCCTGGAAAACGGGTTTCGCATCGTCGTGGGTGCCAGCGGGCAGATCGTGGATTATCAACGGGAGTGGTATGAGGGGCGGCTGCCGGCAGCCAAAACACCCATCTCCATCGAGCAGGCAGAGCGATTGATGGCGGAAAAGGTAAAGCCGTCGCTTGCATACGCACGGATTCATGAGCTGGCGGGTGACTACGGTGCGAGCGAAAACCGGTACTCTCTGGTCTATCAGTACAACGAGAGAGACGCTCAGTTGATCGATGCCGTAAGCGGGAAGCCGTTGAATCTGCTTGGCGAGCCGGTTGAACAGCAGGTTTCCGCAAAAGCATTGGGAACCACTGTACGCGCCAAGCAGACGGACAGCAACATCATTACGAAAGAAGAAGCACAGAAAATTGCAGAGCAGATAATCAAGAAGCTGCCAGGTTCGTATCGATCGGATGGAAGCACCGGAGGCGGGGCAAGCACCGGACCGGACGGGGTTACCAGACGCAACTGGAAGTTTGACTTCACGCCGCAGGGCAGCCCGGACAAAAATCCGGAGCCGGTCGTCCTGCGGATCGGCGACCGGGGAGAGCTGGTTGAGTATCGGGCAAACGATCGCTTTTTCCATGAAGAGGGTCGAGCATTCGAAAAAGCAGTCCCCTGGGAACAGGCTCGTGACAATGCGGTGAAACTGGTATCCCGGCTGTTCGACGACCGCCTGGGCGAAATCTATCTGATTGAGAGCACGCCGTCCGAGGAGTCCCTGAAGGAAATACGGGAGCGGGGCAGACGATACTCCATCCCGTTTGGCTGGATGAAAGACGGAATCCCGGTTACTGGATTGGAATTTCACGTGGATGTGAACCCGGAGACCGGCGAGGTGGAATCACTGCGCGTGCGGGACGAAGAGATACAGGTAGGCGATTTGGATGCACCGGCTGGAAAAGCGATCGATGCGGATGCGGCCAAAAAGGTGGAGCAAGAGCAGAAGAAATTGACTCTTGTCTACTTCCTGCCGCAAAGATGGCGCTTTGACATACCGTCCGGAAAAAAGGAGCCGCTGCTCGTCTACCGCCATATTGGCGACCGGGGCGTGGTGGACGCTGTCACTGGAAAGTGGGTCAGCTTTGACCAACTGCGCCAGAAAAAAACACCGCAGGATATTGCGGATCATCCCGCCAAGGAAGCCCTGCTGTTTGCGGTCAACAGTGAACTCTTGACAGTGAAGGACGGAAAGCTGGAGCCGGATAAGCCGCTCACCCGCGGAGAAATGGCCGTTATGATGGCCCGCATGTCCGATCGCATCGAGTTCCACGGCCGGTTCCGAACGTTTTACGATGACGAAGAGGAAAGCAAGCCGTATCTGTTCGCTGATGTTGACCAGAAGCACCCGCAGTACGCTGCCATTCAGAAGTGCCTGCAAATCGGGCTGATCCCGAAAGAAGGCAAGCGTTTTGAACCGGACCGGGCGATCACGCGCGGGGAAGCTGCCGAGTTCGCCGTCCGTCTGCTGGGATATGAAAAGCTTTTGTCCAAACAGGAGATTTTCGTGTCTCCCTACCAGGACGTCGAAAAGAAATTGACGCCTGCAGCTGCACTGGCACACGCATTCGGACTGTTCGAGACAAAGGCTGCATCATTTGAACCGGGTCGCCCGATGACCAGGGCAGAAGCGGCGCAGCTTCTTCATACTCTGCAGAAAACAGGTGATCAAGAATGATCAGAGGAAAATGGATGCTTTCTCTTGTATTGTGTGTCAGCCTGCTCCCTCTTCAGCAGGCATCGGCTATGAACGCGGTTTGGCAAAAGGGGGCGGAAAACGCGTATCCGGTCATGCTGCTTTTTGTTGACGCCCTGAAGACGTTCGCAAAAGAAAAAAACAAGGACAAGGGTGTAAAAGCTGGGAGTGTTGTCATAAAAACGGAACAGAACAAAGATGTGAAAGGGAATTTGTACGGCACTGTAACCAACCTGACGAATCGTACCTTCACCATTGAAGAGAATGGAAAAAAGGGTAAGGCAAGAGTAATCGATAATAGAACGGGCGGTTTTCTTTACCAGCCATTTGCCGATAACACGGGGACCGACAGTTTTACCTTTCGCGTAGAAGATCAGTTTGGCACCTACGACATAGGCACGGTCACGGTAATCATCGACATGCCCAACCAAGCTCCTGTGGCAGATAAACTCTCTTTCAGCACCGGCAAAGGAACAGCTGTCTCGGGCATGCTAAAGGGCCTTGACCCTGATGGAAACTCGATTACCTATCACATCGACGTCTCCCCAACCAAAGGAACCGTAACCATTACCGATCCGAAGAAAGGCGCCTTTACCTATACTCCCCATCCAGGTCAAACCGGAACGGATACGTTCAAATTCTCCGTACACGACGGGAAAGTGAGTTCCAATTGGGGCACCGTTACCATCGAGATCACGGAATAGGGAAGAAGCTGTTGGCCCAGCCAGCAGCTTCTTTTTTTCGTACATGCGATGAGCATGGTATGATAGGAGGAAAACTTGATAGGCAAGTATGTTGGAGGGAAGGAAATTGAGCAAGGCAAGACATCGGGAATCAGTCATCGCGAAATATGGCGCAGCACGAAAAGCGTACGAATACGGGATGCTGCTGTTGGGATCGCTGGTGCTGGCCGCCAGCTTCAACCTGTTTTTGAATCCAAACCAGATCGCCTCCGGCGGAGTGTCGGGATTGTCGACGATCATTCATCACTGGTTCGGATTTCCTCCGGCCATTACCCAGTGGGCGTTGAACATTCCCTTGTTTCTGCTCGGATTCTGGCTTTTGGAACGCCAGTACAGTCTCAAGGCTGCGGTCGGTTCGGTGGTGCTTCCGCTCTTCGTCCTGCTGACCAGCCATCTTCAGCCGCTGACAGACAACACGCTTTTGGCCAGCATCTACGGCGGCATCGGGGTGGGCCTTGGAATCGGCATCGTGTTCCGCGGGCGCGGATCGACCGGCGGCTTTTCCATTGCGTCCCAAATCCTGCACAAGTATACGGGACTCAGTCTGGGTGTGGCGGTGGCCGTGTTCGACGGACTGGTCATCGCACTGGCGGGCATCGTTTTCGATCCGGAAAAGGCGCTTTTCGCACTCATTGGATTATTCGTGACCAGCAAGACGATCGATATTGTCCAGGTCGGTCTAAACACATCGAAAGTGGCGTATATCATTTCCGACGACGCAGACAAGCTGCGCGAGTCGATTTTGTACGATCTCGACCGGGGAGTTACACTGTTGAATGGTTCGGGTGGATATACAGGCGACGAGCGCAGAGTGATTATGGCGGTGGTCAGCCAGAGCGAGGTCAGCAAATTGAAGTTATTGGTCAAATCGGCGGACCCGCGGGCGTTTGTCATTCTTACCGACGCTACTGAAGTGCTGGGGGAAGGATTTAAAAAGGTCTAGGAGGTCGGGGATGTCTATTCGAATGAGGCTGCTGCTATCGTATACAGCCACCCTGATCGTCACCATACTCCTGTTCGGGGCAGCGGCCTTTTTGATCGCCGTTGCCGTCACAGGCGACGTCAAACACGTGCGGGAGTTCTACACCAGCCGCTACGCGGTGCAGCCCTTGACGCAACAGGAAGAGACGGTTTCGCTGGAGGTCAAATTCCTCGGGAAAAACAGCCCGGAACAGCTCCTTGACCCGACTCTTTTACGCGAATATGATCGCATCCTGTCAGCGGTTCAGGCAGGCATCCTGCTGCGAAAAGGCGGGGTGATCGTCCATGCGGCACCCGCGTTTCAGATGCCATCGATGGAGGCTGCGCTTCCGCCGTTTGAGCCTGGCAACATCAAGGTGCGGGATACGCTGCTGGTCGATGATCGGTACTATTCCTACGTGAAATTTGACTTCACCTTTGCCGACAAAAGCGAGGGCAGCGTCTACGTCATGAAGCAGGTCAGTCCCTATGCGGAACTGACGCGACAGCTTTTGCCCCTGCTGATCGCCGTCCTGCTGTTGATGCTGATTGGAATGAACGGTCTGCTGAATTATCTCGTTTCCCGGAGCATCATCAGGCCCCTCTCCAGGCTTCAGGCGGCAACGGAGCGCATCAAGGAGGGCGACCTTGACTTTCGCGTCGAGGCGGGCAGCCGTGACGAGATCGGACAGTTGTTCCGCGCCTTTGAGGACATGCGGCAAAAGCTGAAGGAATCAGTCGAGCTGCAGCTCCAGTACGAGGAGAATCGCAAGGAACTGATCTCCAATATTTCACACGATTTGAAAACGCCGATCACTTCCATTCTTGGTTATGTGGAGGGGATCAGAGACGGGGTAGCCGATACGCCGGAGAAACTGGAAAAATACCTGGCTACCGTCCACTGCAAGGCAAAGGGAATGGATCGGATGATCGACGAGCTGTTTTTGTTCTCCAAGCTGGACCTGGGCAAGCTGCCGTTTACCTTTGAGCGGGTGAACATCGTCCGCTTTTTGCAGGACTACCTGGAAGAATTGCGCTTTGATCTGCAGGAGCGAGGCATCTCCATTACGTGGGAACACGACGATGAGCAAGTCGTGGTGATCGCTGACCGGGAGAAGCTGAAGCGCGTGCTCTCCAACATTGTCGAGAATTCCGTGAAATACATGGAAAAGCCGGATAAACGGATCGCGTTTGCCCTGACTGCACAGGAGGAGACGGTAACCATTGAGATTGCGGATAACGGACCGGGGGTTGATCCGGCTGCTGTTCCCCACATTTTCGACCGGTTTTACCGTGCGGAACAATCCCGCAGCGAAGCGACCGGAGGAAGCGGTCTCGGCCTGGCGATTGCCAAGCAGATGATTGCCGAGCACGGCGGGGAGATTTGGGCTGACAGCGTGCCGGGAGAAGGGATGCGCATCGGCTTTACACTGAAACGATGGGGTGGCGATGAAAATTGAAGCGGATTTTGATCGTGGAGGACGACACCAGCATCGCCGAACTGCAGCGCGATTATCTCGAGATCAACGGATTTGAGGTAGATGTGCAGTCGTCGGGGGGAGCAGGACTGGAGCAGGCGCTGAACGGCCATTACGATCTCCTGATCCTCGACGTCATGCTGCCTCGCGTGGACGGTTTTGAAATCTGCAAGCAAGTGAGGGCGGCTAAAGACATCCCGATCCTGCTTGTCTCTGCGAAAAAAGAAGAGATCGACAAGATTCGCGGGCTGGGCCTCGGAGCAGATGACTACATTAGCAAACCGTTCAGCCCGAGTGAACTGGTAGCCCGGGTAAAGGCGCATCTGGCCCGTTACGAACGGCTGATGGGCGGAAGAGAAGGGAGCCGGGACGAGATTCAGATCCGGGGGCTTCGCATCGACAAGGCATCGCGCCGCGTTTTTGTCAACGAATCGGAGGTTGCATTTACGACCAAAGAGTTCGATCTCCTGACGTTTCTCGCTTCCAACCCCAATCGGGTTTTTACCAAGGAGCAGCTGTTTGAAAGGATTTGGGGGTTCGATTCTGCTGGCGACATCTCTACCGTCACCGTCCACATTCGCAAGCTGCGGGAAAAGATCGAAGTCGATCCGTCCAATCCCCAGTCCATTGAGACCATCTGGGGTGTCGGTTATCGGTTTACGGTGTAATTTAAGATATTTTTAAGAACCGGTTTAGGACCGGTTTAGAAATGCCTTCTATCATGAGGAGGGAGATATGATCCGACTCTGAGGTGAAGGAGAGGCTTACTGATGAAGAAAACAGCAGGAAAGAAACTTTCGGGCATGGTTGCTGCTGCCGTACTGGGAGCGGCGATCGTCAGCCCTGGACAGGCTGCAATGGCGGCAGCTGCATTTTCCGATATGAATCAGGCGGGTTCCTATCGACCGGCCGTACAGAAACTGGTAGAGATGAAGGTGCTCAGCGGGTACGCTTCCCGGTTGTTGAAGCCTGATCAGGCAATCACTCGTGCGGAATTGGCCAAACTGGTTGTGCTCGGGTTGGGGCTGCGCGGGGAAGGCAGTGTCAGCCTGTCCGACGTGACCAGGAAAGACTGGTTCTATCGGTATGCTTCAGACGCAGTCGCTCTGGGAATTATGGCAACCGACAGATCTGCCTTTCATCCTGCTGAACCGGTGACACAGGAAGCGCTCGTCGCCGTTCTTGCCAAAGCGACCAAAACGGATGCAGCCACGGTGACCAAGTGGTTCAACAAGCCAGTAAGCGCACAGGTGGCGACGCGTGCGGAAGCTGCGTTTCTGGTGTACGTTGCACAGCAGCAGGTGCAATCTTCCGCGGCGGTTGAGGTGACCAGCGTAAAGGCACTAAACCCGATTACCCTGGAAGTGAAGTTTTCCGCCCCGCTGTCCAAAGAGGAGGTAGACCTGGAAAAAGCGAAGGCGAACTTCCAGTTTAGCGGCGGCTTGACGATTCGCAACATCCCCCAGTTGAAGACAGGGGCGACATCGACGTATATCGTGCCGACTACTCCGCAAGCGGCGGGCACCACGTATACGTTTTCGTACAAGGGCAAGCAGTCGGGCACGTTTCAGGCGAATGAAAACAAGTTGACGCTGCGTTCTGCACAGCAGGTTTCCTACGACACCTTTGAGCTGGAGTCCAGCCTCGCGGACGGAGTAACTGACTACGGAAACATCGTGGCAGCGTACAGCGGAAAGCGAAACGGACTGGACTTCATCCTCGATGAAAACAACCAGTACAATGGCAAAAGCTATCAGATCATCTCGTCCATGCGCGGAGCAGAGGTAACCATTACGCCGGAGGGCGGCACCCCGATCAAAGCAACCTATGTGCCTTTCACCCAGAATACCGACGGAAGACAGGCGCCAAAATTCCGCTTGCCAAACGGACAGAGTCTGAAGCCAGGAACCGTCTACACCGTGACCTCTGACTGGGCGACCATCAAGCAGCCGACGTTTACGGCCGGTCAGGTAGCACCGCTTGTGATTGAAACCGTTACCGCAATTGATAACAAGACGATCCAGGTGACACTGGCTGCCGATCCCAAAGACGAACTGTTTGCCTTCCGCAGAGTCACCCTGTCTGCTCCGGACGGGTCCAAGCTGACAGCACAGTACAAGGTGACCACACGAAAAGGGGCCACCGGCACGTTCGAACTGCTGGATAATGCTGTACTCGCACCCGCTACGGTCTATACGGTGGAACCGGTTGGGGCATGGGCGACTGCTGAAGGGGTCAAGTTGACCGTAAAATAAGATCCCAAGAAAAAGAGTCTCGTTTCGTAACGAGGCTCTTTTGTTATTCGCTTCCTCCCTGTGATACATTGATAGAAAAGAGAAACGAGCGGGGAAGGAGGATACTGTCGTGAAAATCGGGTACAGAACGATCAAAACAGCATTTGGCACCGCGATTGCCATCTTCATTGCACAGCAATTGGGACTGCAATTTTACGCGTCGGCTGGTATTATCACCATTCTTTGCATTCAAGTGACGAGAAAGAAGTCGTTTCAGACGGCGATCAACCGCGTCCTGGCCTGTTTAGTCGGCTTGCTGCTAGGCTTCGCCTTTTTTCAGTTGCTGGGCTATCATCCGGTATCCGTCCTGCTATGGATTCTGGTGTTTATTCCGCTTTGCGTCCGGTACCGCATCACGGACGGCTTCGTGACCAGCGCGGTGGTTCTGTTTCACCTGTATTCGGTGAAGCGGTTCGACCTCGACATTTTGCGTAACGAGCTTGCCCTGTTAACCATCGGAGTGGGTGTGGCCCTCCTGGTCAATCTGTACATGCCCAACGTGGAAAAAGAGCTCAAGCAAATGCAGCGGGAGTTGGAGATGAACTTTTCGACCATATTCAAGGAGTTCTGCCTGTATCTTCGCAACGGACAGAGCGATTGGGGCGGAAAAGAAATGATCGAAACAGCGGCACTCTTGGAAAAGGCGATCGATCTCGCTGCACGTGACGTGGAAAATCGCTTCGGACCGCAGGATAACACGTACTACCAGTACTTCGTCATGCGGGAGAAGCAGTTTGAGCTGTTGGAGCGGATGCTGCCCATCGTCTCGTCGCTGCATCTGCAGGTTCCGCAGGGGCACCAGATTGCCGATTTTCTGGAGGACTTGAGCAATTCGATTCACTCCGGCAATACGGCGCACCTCTTTCTGGACAAGCTGCGGGAGATGCGCGAAGCAATCAGGCACACCAGCCTGCCGCAGACGAGGGAGGAGTTCGAGATTCGCGCCGCGCTCTTTTACCTGCTGAGGGAGATTGAGGAGTATTTGTACATCAAGCACCGTTTGGGGAAAAATGATGAAACGAGAGCGGCTGTCCTTGGTTAGGGGCAGTCTTTGCTTTTAGTAATCGTAACCATAAAATCTTCTCATTTTTCTGGGGTTGCCTTCTGTGTTACGGTTAGGCCAGACCCTTACGGACAGGAGGAGCTTGCCATGCTGCCCTTTCGAATTGTCGATCAAGCGGCGATTGAAGCGATTTTGGAGATGAATACCGTCATAGAGGCGGTTGAACAGGCATACACCTTGAAGGCGGACGGTCAAGCCAGCCTGTTTCCGATTGTGTGCCACGAGTTTGAACCGGGTAAGGCAGACATGGACATGAAATCAGGGCACGTGACGGGCGCACATGTATTCGGCCTGAAGATCGTTTCCTGGTTCGGAGACAACCGTGCGAAAGGCTTGCCGCAGCTCAGCGGAATCGTGATGGTACTCGACAGCCGAACAGGCATGCCGATGGGAATGCTCAGCGGCGGATACATCACCTGCATGCGTACGGGAGCTGCGGGAGGCATCGGAGCCAAATACCTGGCCAGACCGGAGTCAGATCATTTGCTGATCGTCGGCAGTGGACAGCAGGCTCCCTATCAAATCATGGCCACATTGCACACCATGCCTCAAATCAAAAAGGTATCGGTGTGGAATCCACGGTCGTATGCAAAAGCTGCTGCTTTTTGTGAAGCTGCCCAGGCCCAGTTTCCGGTACCGTTGACTGCGGTGGAGGACGGAGAAACAGCGGTCGGAGAGGCGGATATCATCATCACCGCGACCTCCTCGCGCCAGCCTCTGATTCTTAGGGAGTGGGTGCAGCCGGGTACACATATCAGCTGCATCGGAGCCGACATGGAGGGAAAACAGGAAATCGACGAGCGACTGTTTGCGGATGCGCGGGTATTTGTCGACGACGTAACACAGGCCGTTCATGTGGGAGAGACGGAGATCCCCGTCAAAAAAGGCATTTTTGCCCCGGAGCGGATCGTCTCCGAGATCGGGGAGGTCATTCTCGGCAGGGCAGTAGGGCGACAGTCAGATGAGGATGTCACCATTTTTGACAGTACGGGAATCGCCATCCAGGACCTGCTCACGGCTGCACATGTACTGCGAGAAGCGGAGAAAAGAGGACTAGGCATGGTCGTTTCCCTATAAGCTCGTCCCACTAATGCGAAGGTTTCCAGAGGAGGTTGTATCAGTGTTATCTGTATCATGCAAGGACATTGTGAAAGCACACAAGCTGTTGGCACAAGAGGTAGTGAGAACGCCACTGATCCGTTCCGTTGCGCTGTCCGAACAATCAGGCGCCGACGTGTGGCTGAAGCTGGAGAATCTCCAAAAGACAGGGTCATTCAAGCTGCGGGGCGCTCTCAACAAGATGGCCTCGCTGACCGCAGAGGAACTGGAGAGAGGTGTCATCACGGCTTCAGCAGGCAACCACGCCCAGGGTGTGGCATATGCCGCCTCCTTAAAAGGGGTGTCTGCCCTGATCGTTGTCACCAAGACCGCTCCGGAAACAAAAAAAGCCGGCATCCGACGTTATGGCGCAGAATTGGTGGAGCACGGCAGCACTTACGACGAAGCGGAAGCGTTTGCGTATCAGCTTGCAGAAGAGACAGGGCGAACGTTCGTCCACGCCTTTGAGGACAACGAGGTCATCGCCGGGCAGGGAACAGTGGGACTGGAAGCGATGCTGGAAGAACCTGATTTCGACACGATCGTGGTTCCAGCCGGTGGCGGAGGGCTGATTTGCGGCATCGCCATCGCGGCCAAGGCCATAAACCCGTCCGTTCGCGTCATCGGTGTACAGACACAAGCCTCTCCACCCTGGTACTATTCCTTCCGGGCCAGGAGAATGGTGGACGTTATGTACAGCGACTCGCTTGCAGAAGGGCTGCATGGGGGGATTAGCCAAGGCACTCTCGATCTTGCCCTGAAGGTGGTGGACGACTTTGTCCTGGTGGAGGAGGAGCAAGTGGCTGAAGCCATGGCATGGATGGCCAGAGAACACCACTACATGGTGGAAGGATCGGGCGCTGTTGGTGTTGCCGCGCTGTTGAACGATCAGGTACCTGACGTGCGGGGGAAAAAGGTGTTGGGTGTCATTAGCGGAGGCAATGTAGATGCGGGAAAGCTGACCGGCATCATCAGCAGATACGACAAATAATGGAACCGCAAACAAGCCGGCGTTCACCAGGAACGTCGGCTTTTACTTGGCATGCCACATGCAATCAGGTACACTTGCCTCAAAGATCAAGTGATCCCGGAGTGTGTTCGACGATGGAATTGCGAAACTTAAAAACGTTTCAAGCGGTTGCCGACCATCTCAACCTGACCAAGGCCGCAGAGCAGCTCGGCTACAGCCAGCCTGCCATCACGCTGCAGATCAAGTCCCTGGAAAAAGAACTGGGCCACCCGCTATTGAGCCGGGTGGGCAAGCGGACGTTTCTCACACCGGCAGGGAAAGTGCTGAAGCAGCATGCGGATAAGCTTTTCGCCGTGCTGGGGGATCTGGAAGAGGGGCTTAACCAGCTGCACAACCCGTTTGGAACGCTGATCGTGGCTGCCCCTGAATTCTACTGTACCCATTACCTGTCGCTGATCATCAAATCGTACGTCGGACTTCATCCGCAGGTAAAGTTTCAGCTGATCTCCTGCAACAGCCAGGAGACGATGCGCAGAGTGGGAGCCGAGGAGGCGGACGTGGGGATCATCGCGGGGACTTGTGCCATGCCGGGGATGGAGTGCGTCATTATCGACCATGAAGAATTCGTTTTGGTCACGTCGACTGAACTTCTGCAAAAACACGGGGCGGCGTATGTGCTGGCGCACTATCCGTTTCTTTCCTACCAGGAAGAATGCAATCTGGGCGGGTTTATCGGCGAGTGTCTGGCGGAAGTGAACTATGCTCCGAACTCCGTGATCCAATGCAGCAGTGAAGAGACGATCAAGCGGGCCGTACTGAACCAGACCGGTATCGCCTTCTTAAGTACCGCCCTGATCCAGCAGGAACTTGCGGACGGCAGGTTGACAGAGATCCACCGCTTTTCGCCAAAAGGGGAGACATCTATGATCTTCTTGAAGCACCGTTCACAGGAACCCGCCATTCAGACATTTGTGGAGCTGGTTGGGGATGTTTGGCAAACGGTTCGGGAGGGGCAGCCATAATGCGTTCCTCTTTTTCCTTGCAGCAATTCGATCATTCCGATATCCCTGGACTGATATCGCTGTCAGCGTCAGTCGGTTGGGATTATGATGCAGAGGAAATAAAAACAGTGATGGCAGCGGGAAAAGTCTACGGGCATAGAAATGTGGAGGGGAAGATCGTATCGAGCGCGGCAATCATCCCCTATGATGACTCGTTGGCTTCAATTGGCATGGTAATTGTACGAGATGAGTGCAGAGGCATGGGATTGGGGAGAATGGTGACACAGGCGTGCATTGAGGCTGTCTACCCTGAAACGACGATCATGCTGATTGCCACCGAGCAGGGAAAACCACTGTATGAAAGATTGGGTTTTCGATCAATAAGCTGCGTTCACAAGTACCTGTGCGATCGATACGTTCCAGCCAATTCGCAGCGTTCTGCTGAAGTAGAATTCATTCCTTATCGAGAGGAACACTTCCCTCACGTGGTGCAGCTCGACCGGAACGCCGTAGGAGCAGACAGAAGTTCGTTCCTCAAACACCGTATCGCGCAGGCGAAAGAGTGTTACCTGGTGAAAGATCAAAGGGGAACCATGGTCGGCTATGGATTGTCTGTTGAAGGGCCTGTGAATCTCATTCTCGGTCCGATTGCTGCACCTACTGTTGAAATCGCCACACACCTGCTGGATAAACTGGCGTTCCAGCATCAGGGCAAGCTGCGCATTGATGTTCCCGGCGGAAACGAGGAATTTTTGCCGCTGCTGATGAAGCGTGGATTCCAGAAAGCCAGTCAACCCCCGGTAATGATCCGGAACGCCAAGCAGCTCCCAGCACGAAACGGGGCACTGTACGGCATTGCCGCACAAGTTTTCGGATAAACTTCAGATCGAGGAGGCCCACGCATGAAAACCGTTGAAATCAAAGACCGGATACTGATCGCCATTGCCCTTGAGACAGGAAAACGGGCAGACAATATGGAGGGAATCATTTTCTATACAAAAGGCGGGGACTCCTTTATCGACGCCCTTCACCAGTTGTACCAAGAGCAGGAGATCACAGATGTGGAGTTCGTCTATGGCGAGGAGGAACGGACTCCAGTCAAAGCAGTATGGACAGATGTGCGGTTGACCGAAAAAGGAATGAGACGCGTCAAGCAGCTGCTTGACCAGGCGAAGAAACAAAATCAGGAATCATGAAGAAGACAGCTCTCCGACGAAGAAAGGCCAATCCTGGGATTCGGCCTTTTTTCTAATGTCGAAAAATAGAATACAAAATAGTTGGACTATTTAATCAAATCAAAAGTATAATTTTGGTAACTTTGTTAGTAATGTTAACTAACTGTGGTGGTGAACCAAACTTCGTGCGAGGGCTGAAGAAGACCGGCAACACCAAACTGGTGAAGAAACTGAATAAAGAAGAAATCCTGCGCCAGGTAATTCGGCACGGGCAGATCTCACGCGCAGATATTGCCAAGATGACGCATCTTAGCAGGCCGTGTGTTTCTGCGCTGGTCGACGAAATGATCCAGGAAGGTGTGCTGCACGAAGTGGGCATCGGCGACTCAAGCGGAGGCAGAAAGCCGATTCTGCTGGAGTACAACTACCAGGCCAAGTCAATCGTCGGCGCAGTGTTTGAAGGCTCTACCCTGGATTTGGCCATTGCCGATCTGAAAGGGGAGTTCCTGGCCCGACACCGCAGACGGTTGGTTCAGCCCACCAACGGTGATCTGGTGATCCAGGACCTGGCGGACGGACTGGATCAGCTTTTGTCCAAGAGCGGTGTGGAACGCGACAAGCTGCTCGGCATCGGCGTTGGCCTGCCTGGCATTACCCAGAGGCGCAGCGGTACTGTCAGCTTTTCGCCCAGCACGGGGTGGATGGGGCTGCCGATTCGGCAGGAGATCGAGGAGCGGCTGGGAATTCCGGTCATCATCGACAACGACGTCAATATGATGACGTTGGGAGAATACGCCCGCGGGGTAGGCATCGGTGCGTCCAATCTCGTGTACATGTATGTGGGTACCGGCATCGGATCGGGAGTCATCCTGGACGGACAGTTCTTCCGTGGAAGCAGGGAAGCAGCCGGAGAGATCGGCTACATGATGATCGGACCCGTACATAACCGTCGGGAAGGAGAGTTTGGCGTATTTGAAACGCATTATTCCGTTCCCGGCATTTTCCGCCAAGCGCAGGGTTTTCTCTCTGGCCTCCAGGAAGGCTCGAGTATCATACAACAACTCATCAATCATGCCAATCAAGGGAATGGGAAGGCGCAGCAGCTGCTCGAAGACGTGTACCGGCACTGGTCATACGGCATGGCCAACATCATCAGCGTCCTCAACCCCGAGCTGTTGATCCTAAGCGGAGAGATGATCCACATTGACGAAAAAGGGGTGAATCGGATTCACGGCTGGTTGGAGGAATGGATTCCGGTCGTACCGCGCATCGAAAAAGCAAGTCTGGGAGACCAGGCGGGTCTGGTCGGCGCCGTCTACAGCGTGCTGGAAGCGTTTCCTTCTGCAAAATTGCTGGACAAATGAAAAGACAAGCAAGGGGGAGTATGGTTGTGAAAAAGAGGAACAGCATGTTGAAAAAATGGGTTCACGGTTTGTTCGTCAGTTCGGTTGCCCTTGCCGTTACCGCTTGCGGCGGCGGGGGACAAACAGCCAAACCGGCAGAAAACGGCGGCAGCACTCCGCCCGCCAACCGCGAAGCCCGGTGCCCGGGCCGGTCGCCCTGCCGCCAGCTCGCGTGACAGGGTCACCGCTCGTGGTCTACGCCGCATCCGAGCGCGGGATCAGCGCCTTCGCACGCTTCTAGCGACGTCGGACGACGGGCGGCGCGCACGCCACCGGGTGTGGCGCGGTCCGTAACCAGCAGGTATCCGGGGTGGACCGCGCTGCTGGGGCGGATCCTCGCGTGGAGTACCCTGATGTCTGGAGGTCGTCCTCCACGGCCGTGGACAGGGCTGCGGCCGGGGCGTGGAAGTCCTGTATAGACTGTCGTGCTGCTGGGAGGTGTAGATCCCAATCACCACCCGCGGGTTCCCGGCCGCTATCGCAGGCCTTGCGTGGATCGAGGAGGTACTGGCGGCAGGATAGACGCACCTGCGCCGGGTGGTCAGTCCCAGAAAGCCCAGAAAGAGCGGCGGCAGGGGGA
>VAPR01000415.1_pt1 | contig 28266 bp, 32 predicted proteins | sample 3380701 | NCBI WGS metagenome assembly VAPR01 (sample SAMN11536904, study PRJNA540576) | hot springs metagenome | isolation source: hot spring wet sediment | place: Spain: Lobios | collected 2014-01 | reverse complement strand
CAAATCAAGATACTTCAGGAAAGAGGGTTGGTCGAGTCTGAGAAAAAAGGCCGCACATCCGTTCTAAGGACTTCTCGACTTTTCGCGGACTTTTTCGGCGTGGAGAACACCCCGGCCTCCATCAAGTCGCTCATAGAAAAGATGCTTGCCTCGGGAGGTGAAACAAGTATAAAACATGCTTCAACTCCGAAGAAGCAGAATGGTTCAGTGGCACAGCGACCTTCACAAACGCAAAAAGACGGGGGCTAAGGCTCATCCAGCCAGGAGTAGGAGAAAGAGGGAACGCGGCGGCGAGATAAACCTTGTCTCGCTTGGGGAGCAAAAAGTGGTTACACGTAGAGCATCAGGCGGAAACCTTAAGGCAGCTGTTCTATCGACGAAAACAGCCAACGTCGCAGTCGGCTCCGTTGTCAAGCGTCTCGAGATACTCCGCGTAGTATCCAACCCCAGCAACAGAGACTATGACAGAAGAAAAGTCATCACCAAAGGCACATTAATAGAGACGCCTGAGGGTCTCGCAAGGGTCACGTCAAGCCCCGGACAAGACGGCACAGTCAACGCCGTTCTCGTGAAGCAGGGAGGGGCTTGATTAGACGTGATGGCTTGATTTTGTGGCCTGTTTACTTCGACTCTAAGAGCAGCCGTAAACAGGGGCGTCGTGTTTCACGCGGTCTCGCGGTTCAGAGGCCGTCGGCGGATGATTTGGCGGCGGCGTGTAGGAGGCTTGGCTACGAGGTTGAGAAGGCTGAGGCTGCTTACCCTCGGCGATGGAGCAGGAGAACTGGCTATGTTGTCGTGAAGCCGCGGCCGAAGATGTCGAAGAACATGTTTCTCAAGATGGTTGCGGAAGAGATGCGGAAACATGGTAAGTAGACAGACGCTGCGAAGGCTAAAGCTTCTCGGAGAAGTCCTCCACATCCGCAGGGACTACCTCGTCATCAGGGCCTACACCGTGCCACGGCTCGGCGACAAAGTCTACAACGGCAAGGGCAGAGAAGTTGGTTATGTCTCAAACATATTTGGGCCTGTGTCGTCTCCGTACGTGGCTGTTAAGCCCGCTGCGGAGGCTGAGGTTGTGGAGGGTGAGGCGCTATACGTGGAGAAGAGCTGAGAATTTGTCCACAGTGTGGAGAGCCTTCACTCGTTAACGACCCTGCTTCGGGCGAGCTTTTCTGCAGCGTCTGCGGCTCGGTTGTAGAGGAGAGAGCAGCATCAACAACTCCCACTAAGAAAATGTTGCTCGACCCCAGGGGCGGGGTAGGGCCTAGGGTTACAAGCCTTCTACACGACGGGGGAATAGGGACAATCAGCAAGGGCCGCTTGTTCTCCGCTGACGAGAGGTTGTTGAGTCGGTTGCTGAGCGAAGTTTTCTGGATAGCCGACAAGGCCGGTCTACCTCGTCAAACAGCCGAGGGAGCGGGGGAGCTCGCGAAAAAAGCTGTCGCATCGAAGCTGGTCAAGCGCTCGAGAAGACCCGCCGCAGCGGCTCTGGTTTACCTGTCATCAAACAGCAACGGCCTCTGCAAATCCCTGGAAGAGATTGCCTCGGCGGCCGATGTCCCCCTCAACCAGCTCAACCGAGAGGTATCCAAGCTCGTTTTCGGCCTCAACCTGAAGCTCAAACCATTCAACATCGCAGCCCTAATAGACAAGCTGACACGGACCCTGGAGCTGCCGCCAACCCTGGCCAACACAGCCTGCAGAATCTACCAATCTGCAGCCAATTCAGGCAAACTTTCAGGCAGAAAGCCAGCCACCATATCCGCGGCCGCGGTCTATCTAGCCTGCCGCCGAGAAGGAGTAAAGAAGCCCCTCAGCACCGTCTCCGAAGCAGCGGGGGTCAGCGTCCTAACCCTCCGCAAAGCCATAGCCCTTCTCGAATCAACCGCCGAAACATATTAGATGAGACATCTTTATCAATAAGCAGTGCATATATATCATTTTGGGTAAACTTGCCTGCGAAGCTTTCTAAGCTGGAGGAGAAGGCGTTAGCGCTGTTGATGCAGAATGAAGTGGGGATGCTTCAGTCGGAGCTGTGGCATAAGCTGGGGGTGACGAGCCGTGAGGGCTCGAGGATAGGTATTAAGCTGGAGCGTAAAGGCTACATTAAACGGGTTAAGGCTTTCAGCAACGATAGGTGGACGCGGAGGCTTGTCCCCCTCATTAAGCAGATAAACATAGAGCCGCTTGTCGGCGTGCCCTGTCCCTCATGTGTGTATGACAACGTCTGTGGACCGAGAGGCGAACCCCACTATAAAACATGCATATTGCTAGAGGAGTGGCTGAGCGGCCAGAAGTAAAGTTGACGAAGGAGCAGTGGCTTCAGCGGAGAAGGGAAGACCCTTATTGGCGGAAAGCCAAGGAAATGGGCTATCCCTCACGCGCCGCCTTCAAGCTTCTCGAGATACAGAAAAGATGGAAGATTATCCGCGAGGGTCATAGGGTGCTTGACCTGGGGGCCGCGCCCGGGGGAATGGCGGCGGTCGCGTCAGACATCGTCGGCGAGAAAGGATTGGTGGTGGCGGTGGACAGGGAGCCTCTTCAGCTTGAATGGCCGAACATAGTCTCGATAACGGCCGACATCTACGAAGCACGGTTGACCAGAGAGGTTCAAGAAGCTTTGGGCCAAGGTTTTTGCGACATCGTGGTCTCCGACCTCTCCCCCCACCACTCGGGAGACTATGACTTGTTGGTGGAGCAGCAGATAGACCTCCTCGAGGCAAGCCTCAACCTTTGCCACAGGTTTCTCCGAAAGGGTGGAAACGCGGTGTTCAAGGCCTTTGAACATCCTCGTCTAAGGGTTTTCGAGAGGAAGATGATGACGTGTTTCTGGAGGGTTGAGCGTTATGTGCCCCGGTCAACCAAGAAGGGGAGCAGCGAAATCTTTCTCCTCGGCCTCGGCTACCGGGGCCCGGCTAGGCGTCGGATGCTCGACCAGCGGCGGCCCTCAACACATCCTCAAGAGGAGCATCAGTCTTGACAGCCGTCGGGTCCACGTGAGTTAGCGAGGCCCTGTAACCCATCGACCTCAAAGAAGCAACAAGCACTATCGGCGACCGAGGCGTCGAACCAGTTACATGAGCTATCCTATCCACAGGATAATAGCCGACAACGTCCACCTCCCCGCTTATCCTCTCTAAAACTTTCTGAGCCTTCGGCAAATCCATGGACTGTGCGAGCATCTTCTCAACATGTTCTTCGCTGTGTAGAGGCCCCAGCCAAGCAGGCCCTACAACCGAAGCCTTGCCCCCGCATCTCGGGCAAACCCTACTTGGGAAATCATGCAGTTGAGAGATTTCGCTGTATAGGCAGTTGCAGGCTTTTATCCATCCCATTTTCTCGAGCAACTTGATTACACGAGACCTGCCGCGGAGAACGTGGAAAAATACGCGGACAAAGTGTCTGTGCTGGACGCTGAGAACAGGTGTTGCCGCTATGTTCAACGCGGCTCCACGTATTATGACGAATGATGCGAGGAGGCGGAGAGCCGCTTCCTTGGCGAAAAAAGTTTTCCCAGAGTATAGCCCGTATTTTCTGAAGCATGTCTCGGGATGGTTTCCGACGAGAGGCGCCAAGTCCGTGGCGGAGACACCTATGTATCCGCCGTTCGCAACAGCGCGCAGACTGTTTTCCACAAACTTTACGGGGGCGCCTACCGGGTCCACATCAACATAGTGAACCCGCTCCTGCCATCCGCTAAGCCGCGTCAAAAACACAGCAGCATCACCCTCGAAAATCTCGCATCTACCTGCTACACCGTTCCACTCCGCGTTGAGGCGCATGACTTTCACCGCGTTTGGGTTGATGTCGTTCATCAAAACCCGTGTAACCGTGTTTGTCTCAACAAGCAGACGAATGGCTCTTACACCGGAGCCGGCGAGAGGCTCCGCTGCAACAGCCCCTTCGCCAAATGTTCTGGCCAAAATAACTGTCAAGTCTCTTGACAGTGCTGAGAAGGGGTTGTAGAAGACTGGGGAGCGTGTCGGAGCGGCTGGTTCACCGACGTTCGTCGTCGGAAACACGGGAGCCACAAACTCTACACGCCCCTCGCGGTACCATTTCGCCGGAAAACCCAGCGACTCCAACAAGCTCAGCTTCTCAGCCACCTCTTCACCACCTCGTAAACAACCCTCGGAACCCTATCCCTATTCACCGTGTCGAGAACATAGAGGTTTTCCCCAGCCATTTTCCTTATCGTCTGTGCCACGGGATGTGTGGCGGATACGTGGACGGTGAAGACCGAGGGTTTACCGCCGTGCAGAATTTTTTCCACGGTTTCCACGAATTTGTTGCTGAGAAGCTCCATAGGCCCCACCTCATCCACCGCCAAGACATCACATGTTGCCAAGCTTCTTTCAAGAGAGGCTACGCCAAGCCTCTCCAAATTGTCCAACATGACGACGTATTTGCCTATGCGGGGGCCTGCTCCAGCCGAAACCGATGCAAGCAACGCCTTTTCACCGCTCGTGATGTCCACGAGCTCAAACCCTTTCCTCACACCAGCCTCCCGAAGCTCACGGGTGTAGAAACCTCCCACCCTGAAGCCATCTCCCCTAAGCATCTCAACAACACGCATCATCGCTGTTGTCTTTCCTACGCCTGGGCGGCCTGTAAACGCCGCTATCCTAGAACTCGTCAAGCCTTGTTTGTTTGAGGTTTTCAAGGGTGGCCCATCCCATGCGAATGTATGGTCTGATGGCTGGTTGTTCAAGGTTTTCGAGGAGCCATTTCCGTGTCCTCGGGTCTGATGGGTATCCTGAGCCGAAGTCTCCCAGCCGCCGCCTCAGCATCTCCACTCTCCTGTCACGCACCACTTTCGCAACAATAGAGGCCGCCGCGACCAAAACATGCCTCCTATCACCCTCCACCATACACTTAACCTCCATATCCGCGTCAATCTTCTCCAAAAGCCGTCGGCGAGCACGTCGTACATCCCTGTCAGGCGAGTCAACAAACACCACACGAGGCCCAATTCTCCGCACAAGCTCCGCCATCACATCATATTCCAGATTGTTCAACCCCTCGCCGCCGTTAACCCTTAGACACGACGATATACGCCTCGGCGTAACCACCATATACCCGAGCCGAAAATTCTCCCGCAGCTTCTCAAAAATCTCCTCCCTTCTTTGCGGGGAAAGCGTCTTCGAGTCAGCCACCCCCAAACCTTTGAAGATAGGTAGTTCATCGTGCTCGGCGGCGACAGCGGCTATAACCAGAGGCCCAACCACACAGCCTCTCCCAGCCTCGTCAACACCGCAGAGCAAGCCCTTAGCCAAGGTAAATCGCCGCAACCATCACATGATCTTTCTCAAAAGGCTCGAGGCCGAGTGTCTCCTTTATCTCGAACCCGCTTGAGGCAAGCGTGCGCACCTCACGGTCGACCACTTTTCCCGGATCCTCGACGCTGTCGATGCTCCGCGCCTTCACAGCAAGCAGAAGACCCCCACCTCTTCGCAGCATAAGCCTCGCATTAGCGGCAACGAGGTCAGCTTGAGCGGGCCAAGCGACGTCGGCGTAGATAACATCCACGACACCGACGAGATGTGCATAGGTCTCGGGATTCGACGCATCAGCCAAAATAGGGACAACATTTCTCCTCCGCTCAGCGACTTTCTGGATAAACTGCTGCATAACCTTTGGAGCAAAATCAACGCCATACACAATTCCACGCAGCCCCACGATGTCTGAGACATGCGACGCAGTTGTCCCAGAAGCCGAGCCGAGATAAAGAACCCTAGACCCGGGACGGATGAAAATCTCCCTCACATCCTTTATGATGGCCGCGGCGAGCTTGCTTCGGAAAGGGTTCCAGACACGGTACTCCACATCATCCACTCTAACCAGCTCTTCTCCATAGACTTGGAACCCGGGGTCAAGGCTCCTGGTCGCGGGCCTCAGCCCCTCAACACCCTCGACAACATAAACACCCTCAAAGCGTGGATGAGGCTTAACCGACACCTTCAACGTCTCCTACGCCTCCGCTCAACAGTTTTCTTCACAGGCGGCGAAGCATATTTGCGGCGTATCTCCTCAACCCTCTTCTCCAACGCCTCACGCAGCTGCGCACCCCGATCCTCCTTAGAGAAATAGTCTATGCGCGCAGCTATGCTTATCTTGGTTGCGAGGGCCCTTGCTATCTTTCCTCTCTGCCACTTGGGTGCGGTGTGTATGAGGGGGTGCTGGAAAATCACGCCGTGTTTGGGGGAGCCGCGTCCCGTTTTCAGAAACCTGAACAACGCCTTTTCCGCACCGAGAACCTGAATAGTGCTTGCGGGAAGCCGTGCAAGACGCTCAAGCCCTCCCGCCAAAGAAATCAGCCTACTGCCCAGCACGGGGCCGGCCACGGCGGAGAGGTTCGGCGCCTCCGAAGCCATAAGCTCCCTGATGTATTCGGCGGTTTTCTCGGCCAACCTGCTGACCTCAAGCCCGAGAGAAGCTGTCGACGAAAGCATCGCCGCATCCCTCGGCCCCAGCGACCCGCCAACCGACTTCCCCGCAGCCTCTACAACACGCGCGGCCAACGCAGGGCCCAAAATCTTCGAGACCACCTTCTCATCAAAACTATGCCTCAGGACAGGCACAGCAGCCAGCTCGAGAAAATCATCCACCTCAGTCACAATCGAAGCCAGCTCCGGAAAGTGAACACCATACCACTCTCTCACACGCACATATAGCTGGTTTCGCGTTTTCTCAAGGTCGTCAAGCACCCTCACGGCGTGGACGATGTGGAGATCCCTCCTACCAGCTTCAGCCATGATACGTTGCCGTGTCAGCGCCAACGTCACCTCCCGCACAAGGGTACGCAGTTTCTCCGCCTCTGCCGGCTCCAACGCGGCCTCAACATCGACAAGCGTCCTCTCTACCCCCTCGAGACCCAGGCCAAAAGCTGTCACAAACTTTTTCAAAACTTCGCCAACCCTGTCATCCCAATAACCCAACACAGAATATCCACGATCCCGCAATTCCCTGAGAAATCCCTCAACAAACACACTGGGCACGTCGCCCGACGAAACAATACGAACAAGCTCATCCAAATCCTCGGAAAAAGACCTCAGCAAAACAACCCTTCCACCATCATCCACAGCAGCCCAGCCGACACCCGTCGGCACCACAACAGCCCGCGACATCCGCGGAAAACACCACAGTCCCTACATTTAAAAGTGGAAGACTGGCCCACCCCTCCCCGCGAAAAACATAGAACCATATGATAGCTAGTTAGAAGCCTAATGCAACAACAGACGCGATAGTTCAGACACGACCCACTAAGCAAGCTTCTCCATGCGGATGGACAGCTTCAAACCTCGAAAAAGGGCAGCAGAAATGTTCTATCCTCACGAACATGGAAATGTTTTAAATCAAACACGTCAACGGACGGAGTTTGATGAAGAAAGCGGTACTGGGTTTTTTGCTGGTTTTGCTGGGATTGTCCAGCTTTATGGCAGGCCAGTTAACGACCACATTTACCGCAACCATCTACTCAACAGTTACTGAAACAACCACTTATCTCTCACAACTCAGCACCACAGTGAAACAGTATGTTTCATCGATTGTAACTGTAACACGGCATGTAACTAAGACAACTGTACAGCAGACAACAATAACCACCAGTAGCCCCCCAGCCCCACCATCTAACCTGAGAGTGCAAAACGCTGATTTCGGAAGCATTGTTCTTACTTGGCAGGACAACTCGGTTGATGAAGAGGGTTTTCGCATCGAGAGGAGCGAAGACAACGAGATTTTTACAACAATTGGTGAGACACCTCCCAACACAATGAACTTTGTGGACACTTCTGTAGAAAGCGAAAAAACGTATTTTTACAGGGTCAGAGCCTACCGTGGAGAGTATGTAACCTCTCCTTCTAACACAGTTGCGGAGACAGCAACACCATACGGAATACCTCTTAGCAACTATTTCGGCGGCTTGGGCGAGCTTGAAACAGTCGTCTCCAACGTGCGTGAACGAGAAGGTTTTGCAGACATCTTCAACCCCTACTGGAACTGGATGAAATGGCCCCAAGGCTCCAAAGGAGCCAAAGCAGAGGCATCCATAGACTTTAACGACTTCGTCTCTGGCGCAGGAAGCCAAAAAATCTCAATCCAAAGAACTAACGAATCAGGCGAGGATACAAGACTTATTCTGACATCATGGAAAATCCAACCTAAAAACCCTACATACAAGATATTCTACCCGCTTCCCGGTGAAAAAATTGTATTTACCTTCAGCTACAAGACCAGTGAAAAAGTAATCAACATCGAGTATGCAGTCATGATGTATTTCATCGTCCGCGACAACACAGGAAACGAACGCTATCTCCCGCCACTATATGTTTTACGAACACAGGAAGCGTCACCATTTTGGAGAAAAGTTTCATTCACAGCAGAAGTTCCAGCCAATTTCACAGCCGTAAGAATCTATGCCATCTTTACATGCAGAAAATCATGCGCAGGAACATTCTGGCTCGACAGCTTTGTTCTGCATACGGAGCCTGAAAAACGTCTTCCACTGCTAGGCAAGGACAAAATCAATTTCAAGCTGGCCGCCATCCATGGAGAAGTATTCGGAAAGGATCCGCTGGAACTTGCTCAGAAATATGACCTGCTTCTAGGCGGCCTAGCCACCAACACCTACGTGAAAGGATTAAACACACAGGTTCTCAGCCTCCTATACTTTAACGACCCCTCCCTCGCATCCAGCAGGAGAAACAGCTCAAACACTCCTCCCTGCATGATGAGATGGAACGGCACAACACCTGTCTACGAGTTCCTACACTACTGGCCCAGCGTTTACGGAGGGGTTTCGGAGGAATGGCTTTTAAGCGCCTCCTCCTCAGCCAAATACCCACGCATAAACAGTTCAGGATACTTCATAGTCCGGGAAAAGTATTGCGAGTTTCTCGTGGACATAGGTCGTGAGGATGTAATCGAAACAGCGCTGAAAAACATCGAAATGCTATATGTGTACGCAGGGTACAGAAATCCCACACTGTCCCCGATCCTCTTCCACGACAACCTCCCCAACTTTGTCTATCTCTGGAACATGGACGGCGCCCCTCCATCAAAATATCCAGACCGCGAAACACGTAAAATAATCCTAGACCATATGCTCAACCGTTTAAAGAAAAGCATCTTGGACCCCTATCCCGACCGTAAAATCATAGCAAACATAGGAACATACAGCAACGAAGAGTTCCAGTATGTCGTTAGGTTTGATTACGACGGCGTTTTAATCGAGTATTTCACACGAATCTTTAACAAAACGTTGTCTCCCTCACTATTGTATCAACAGTTTCATGCTCTCAAAAATTACCCCGACAACAAGGTCGTAGTGTTAGTAGATACAGTTCCAGGACAATACGTTGAACTGTGGAATGAAAATCCTATGCTTGTCCCCGAGAATGTGAGAAGACATTTTGGCTTCGTTTTGGCTGCACTATACCTGCTTAACAGACCAAACACGTATATCACTCTCCGCGGAGATGAAGGAGGATACTCGTCATCATATATTCTGAAAGATTTCTACCTCCCATTAGGCAGGCCTCTGCAAGACTTGGAAACCGTTGAAGGAGATGAGAAAAATGGAGCACTCTTTCTAAGAAGGTACAGCAACGGCCTAGTCCTTCTCAACACGGCGTCAAGCAGAAGCTTCACATACTTTGTTGCGGAGAAACATCGTGACAGGGCCGGCAACGTGTTTACCGGCTTGATAACCATCCCACCCCAGACAGGACTCGTATTATATAGAAACGAAACGCAGAGCAACAGTGAATACGGCACCTCCACCACGGCATTAACCACCACCACGGCGCCTCCGCAATATGCCAAGAGCACAGAAACCAAAAATCTTAGAGGAAATGCACCCATATGGCTTAACGAATCAAACAAGATAGCATTAAATACCGGAAAACAGACGACAATATGGTATGCCCTCCCACGGAAGCATAACCAAGGCTGGGAAAGTTAGAAGCCAGACACCCAAACTCGAGGCCAAGCCACGCAAATCACCCTTCCCACGCCAGAGAAACAGAAACAACTATCTCAAAAGAGTCCTCGCACCAGCAGCCTCGCAGACAGAATAGCTCAAACAATAACCTTCCTAAACCCTCAACACAAAACAGACTGAACCCATAGGATAAGAACAAGCGTTCTTGAACTCGGGGCAACATGATTTTAAGAAACGCTATTCCACTCCGTGAATTTGTTAAATTATCATTTTTCCGCCACAGATGTACAGGGTATGTCTGCTTTTTCTAATCTGCTTGTAAAACTGTTTCCAGTAGCAGCGTCCAAAGCTGTTACCTGAAAAGCAGTTAGATTCCTCTAGTGGATGTAGTGTTCAAGAATCTGGTTAAGAAGGTGGGGAATAGTTGGTTTCAGCGTTTTTGTTGATTTATGGACTGGGTTGTGTTGTTTTCCAGTATCTTATGTATTTTGCCACCATATCCTCTATGTCTGTTCTCGGTCTCCAGCCCAGTTGTTCTCTGGCTTTTGTGTTGTCGGAGTAGCTTTCTAGCGCTTCGTGGGGTTTCAGCTCTTTTTCGACTATTCTCGAGCTGCTGCCCAACTGTTTTATGATGAGCTCGGCCACTTTTCTGACGCTGACTGGTCTCCCGAATCCTATGTTGTAAACCTCCCCCCGTCCACCTCTTTCGGCCGCCAGAATAGTGCCTTGGACGGCGTCCTTAACGTATGTGAAGTCTCTGGAAGCTGGTTTGAAGACGCCGTCTACATATCTTCCGTAAACTTCAAGGTCGAGGTTCTTGGAGGCACGTTCAGCGAAAACACGGAAAACTATGTTCCCGCGGCATCTTTCTCCCACAACGTTAAAGTACCTGACAATTACCACGTCAAGCCCATAGTCTTTGACATACTGGCTGCATAGCTCTTCACATATCCATTTGCTGAGGGCGTAGGGCCCCATGGGGTCTGGCTTCATGTCCTCTCTGAGAGGTGGGGTGTTTTTCCCGTAGATGCTGCTGCTTGATGAAAAAAGTATTCTGGGACTGGGTTCGCTGAGCCGTGCCGCCTCCAAAATGTTAAGCGTCGAAAGTATGTTGTTTTCGAGATATTTGTATGGTTCGTTCATGCTCAGTCTATGGGATGCCAGCGCCGCCAAATGATACACTGCATCTGGCTTGATGATTCTAAAAATTTCTTTTACTTTTTCAAGGTCTTTCAGGTCGTTATACTCTACTTTGAGGTTTGACGCTGATTTGTGGCCGGTTAACGAGTTCAAGTTATTCTCCGGGGGTGATGGGTTGCTGATTCCGGTGATTTTCTCACCTCTGTCTAGGAGTGTTTCGACGAGGTGGCTGCCTATGAAGCCTAAAGCGCCTGTGACAACTATCATGGCTCGGAGACGGCTGGGGCATTTTTTAAGCTAAACATTTTCTGTAAACTTCCTTGTATTGCTCGGCTATTTCCTCGGGTTTGAACAGTGCCGACTTTGTAGCCGCGTTTTGGGACATCCTTGTCCATAGCTCTTTATCCGTCAACAGTTTTGTTATGTGCTGCGCTAGCTCGTGATGGCTTCTTGGTGTGAAGAGGAGGCCGTTTACGCCGTGGTCGACTATTTCTCTGAGGCCGCCGACGTTTGACGCTATGACTGGCCTGCCGGCGGCCATCGCTTCGGCCGCGGCCATGCCGAACGGCTCGTAGATGGATGGAAGTATGAAGATATGAGCTTTGGCCAGCAGTTTTTCGACATCAGACCTGTGGCCTAGAAACTGGATGTTGTTTTCGAGTCCCAGCTTTTTAACTAGTTGGGTGTAGCTTTGTCTTAGCGGGCCGTCGCCTGCCACGAGAAGGTTTGGCCGGCTCTGCTTGTCTATGTTTGCTATTGCTTTTATGAGTGTTTCTATGTCTTTTACTCTGTCGAGTCTCGCTGTGGTGAGAATGGTCGGCTCCCGAGGGGGTTTCTGCTCTGTTTTTGAGAATCTTTCGTGGTCTATTGGGTTCCATATTGGTGTGGCTTTTACCCCGTATGTTTCTCTGAGGTGTGTAGCCATCCACTGGCTGCATCCCACCACTTCATCAGCCAGCTGGAGACCGAGTCTGAATAACACAGTGTTAACCAGTCGGGAGAGAAGGCTGTTTTTGTTGAGACGCGTCTCCAATACCGGGTCACCCTCCACCGTGTAGACATGTTTTATGCCGAGAATCTTTGCGACAACCCCTGTTACCGCCGCTTCCTTGGGTCCGTGGCTGTGAATGATGTGGATACCTTGTCTCCTGGCCGTTTTTAATGTTTTGAAGAAGAGCCACATCCAGTGGAGGGCTCCCCTTACCCCAGGGTTTTCGCCGATAACTTCTACTTTTTTTGCCTTTAGTTTGTTGAGTAGGTTTTTGTCGATGGCCGATGGGTTGGGTGTGAGGAGGACGGGTTTTACTCCTGCTTTTGGGAGGCCGAGCATGAGGTGGAGCATAGCCAGAGTGGCTCCGCCGACTTTACCCCCACCCGCGGTGAACAGTATCTTCATGCGTCTACATCCTCAACTATTGCTTCCCATTACTGGTGGATACTGCCTTGTTTTCATCGTTATTACTTAGGTTTTTAAGAGTTTATCGATGTCTAGGAGGCCTAGGCTCCGGCTGACTGGGTTTATATCTTTTGTAGTGAGGCTGGGCAGCCTTCTTTCTGGACTTGTTTTCTCGGTTGTTGTTGCTAGGAGGCTTTCGGAGGAGGATTTCGGGGCTTGGAGCTATGTAGGGAGGCTGGTCTCGTATTTTGCTGCGACCGCGTCTTTCATCAGCTTCTGGGCCGCGAGAGATGCTGGCCGGGGTGGGAAGCCTTTGAAGACGGCTTTGGCTGGCTCAGCTATGATGGCCACGGCTCTCTCTATAGCGTATGTTGGGGTTGCGGGTTTTTCGTCTGTGGCGATTGGCCGCGAGCCTTGGGTTGTGATGCTGGGTTTGTTGCAGCTCCCCGTTCTACATCTTCTAAACACCGCCGATGGCGTCGCCTATGGACATAAACCCTTGGCATCGGCTTATGGCTTCGTTGCCTTCGAAGTGGCGAAGGTTGTGTTCGCGGCTGTAGCGGTTTACTTCCTTGGCCTAGGGTTGTTGGGTGTCTTTGCATCACTGGCCTTGGCTCAGTTGGTTCAATTTTCCCTTCTCGTTTATTTACAGAGAGGCGTTCTTGGTTCCTTTAGGCTGGGTGATCTGTTGAGGTGGTTGCGGGGGTTTTCAGTGCCTTTGCTGGGTGTGGCGGGTGGTTTTGTGTATGGTTTGGATGTTTTTCTTGGCGGAGTTTTTTATGGGTCGGCTCTTCCACTGGCCTATTGGCAGGCGGCTCTCACAGTGGCTCTTGTGGTGGGCATGTATAACAATCTGGTGGTGGGTCTTTATCCGGTTCTATTGGCTGGTGGAGGCGCGAGGGATGTTGAGAAAGTTTTCCGCTTTGCTATGCTCTTCGGCATACCTCTTCTGTTTGGAGCCTTCATGCTTGGAAGAGATATCCTACTGCTGCTACGGCCATCCTATTCAGAGGCTTCACCAATCCTATACATTCTCGCGGTCAGTTACTGGATAGGGGCGCTCAACTATCTTCTCAGCAGCGTCGTCAGCGGTTTGGATGATGTGGATAAGCGGGCCGACGTCACGCTGGGCGATTACGTGAGGTCGGGGATTTTCCGCTACAACCTGGTCAGCTTGGTACTGGCCGGTGCTTATGTAGCTGTCTTCTCGACAGTTTCTATACTGGCTAGGTCTGTGGGATGGGGGCCTGTGGAGACCGCGTATCACTGGGTCTACGCTCATCTCGGCTACAGCGTCTCCGTGACGTTGTTTGGCTATCTCATGTCACGTAGGCGGCTTGTATTCAAGATACCTGCAGGTAGCATAGTGAAGTACATTACCGCATCCTTTATCATGGTCGCCTCGATGACGCCCTTCTACCTCATTATTCCGCCAAGCAACACGGCCGTTCTACAGTTAGTGAGAGTTGGCTCTATGCTGCTCGTTGGTGTCTCGGTCTATGCAGCGGCTGCGATAATCTTGGACAGGGAAACAAAAACAATGCTCACCCTAGTCTTTAGGAGACTTTTTTCGTAATCTGACTGCTTTTTCATGTGAAAACTGCTTGATAAAAATTATAAAGGATTGTCTTTTTTTGTCTGGTATGGGTCTTCTTGAGGGGCTTGTTGCTTTTAGGTTGGCGTTATTTTGCAGGGAGTTGAGGGATGGTCTGAGGGTTGCGGTGGATGTTGGATGTAGATTGGGCTGGGCTGGACATATGTTGGCTGCTGTTGCAGGCAAGCCTGTTAAAGTTGTTGGGCTGGATGTTTACGAGCCCTATCTCAGAACCTTGGCAGAAATAAGCAAGATATATGAGCCGTTGAGGGTTGACTTGGAGACAGAGCCGATACCTCTACCCGATGGCTTCTCGGACCTGACGCTGTGCATCGAGGTTATCGAGCATCTTAGCAAGCCTGCGGGGTATCGTCTCCTAGATGAAATGGAGAGGATAACTAGGAAGGGTGGCTATATCTACTTAACCACGCCCAACGGCTGGCATGGAGCGAAAACAGAGAGATGCGTTCCTTTACAGCACAAATCTGCATGGGTCGTTCAAGATTTCTTGCAACGCGGTTACGTTGTTAAAGGATATGGGTTTAGAGGTTTAAGGGGTAGAGGAAAAATCGGTAAATTCTATCTTCTGGCTGACTATGCTTGGACTCCGGTTGCCCGCATAGTTCCGCAGACAGGATTCGGACTTGAAGTATATAAGAAGATATGGTGAGAGTAATGATGTAGGTATACATGGAGAAGTGTGAATATCCATGAGGATTATTGTTCCAGTAAATAAATATCCTTTTAACAACTATAAATTCCGATATCTAAAGCTATTGGATGCAATATCAAATAAATATGAGGTAAACGTGTTTGCCTTGCGGCTGGGAAAGATCGAGAATCCTATTACTTATAGGGTTGTTAGAACTTTGCCCCCTTTTAGACCTGTAAGGATAAGTTATTGGATATACTCCTATGTAGTGCAAACCATAGCTAATGTTTTGAGCTTTGATTTGGTTTGGTTGTTTGATTTTATTCCTACAACACCACTTTTATTCAAAAAACCGATAATCTTAGACATAGACGATCCAAGAGTAACTCTGCCTCCCGAAATGAAGAGTCGAGTCCCCCATAATCTCCTAATATCCGAACTCAGACTCCTGAGAAGTAAGAAAGTCGTAAAAATTGTAGTTATGACAGAGATCATCAAAAAGAAGCTTGTAAAGCTCGGAGTCGACGAGAACAAATTAGAGGTAATACCCTACGGTGTTGACTTGAATTTGTTCAGATACACTCCCCTTCCCGAAAGACCCGTTGTCTTGTACTACGGTAGTTTTCAGCCCCATCGTGCTCGTCTACTTCTAAAGGTTGTAGAGAAGTTGGCTAAGGTGAAGAAAGACATAGATTTCATACTTATCGGTAATATACCTAAGCCTGTGAGAAGATGGTTAGCAAATATGTTAGGGGAGAGGGTTGTAATGCCGGGTTATATCCCTCACGACCATCTTCCATATTGGTTACAGAAGGCACGAGTGTGTTTACTTCCACAGGATAAATCGCTAGGTGGAAGATTATCGTTTAAGCTATTGGAGTATATGGCCTCTGGAAGGCCTGTAGTCACTACCGATGTTGACGAAGCTTTCCCAATCAAAGAGTCGCAAGCTGGCCTAGTAGTCCCGATCGATGCTAACACCTTCGCAGAAGCTGTTGTTACACTGCTTGAAGATAATCGTTTAGCATTGCAGATGTCGGAGAGGGGTGTGGAATACGCCCGAAAGTTTGACTGGAACAAAATGGTCCGGCGTTATTTGAATTTATTCAAAAATGTGTCTAAAGAACAGTTATGATTCACCAATTCCACAGGACAGTGAGCCGCTTAACTTTATCTAGACGTACTAGTTTAGTCTTTTCATATATAATCCTTCCTTCACCTAACTTCCCTCTCAAAAAATTGTACGTTGTATTTGCATCAATTCCCTTAAAATCGTGAAAATCGACCACTAACTTTTTCACCCCCAAGCTGCGCAGTTCCAACAAGTCTCTAATGACAAAATGTTCACATCCTTCACAGTTTAGCTTTACCACTGTTGCAGAATATTTGTTAACCAGTTCCAAAAGGGATACGCTGTCAACATCTAGGAAATCCGCTATATCATCGGCTTCAGCAAGCCCATAACTCATCGAACCTTCTAGGAAGTCTAACCGTGGTGTACGGCTACCAACGGAAAGGTTTAGACACTCCACTGGCAGTCCGAATGTATTTTCTTGTAGAAAGGAGAAATGGAGGGGTACTGACTCTACAGCAACGACCTTCTTAGCCCCTTTTTGAAGCCATAGGAGGGGAGTGTCACCTAGATAGGCCCCGACATCGAGTACAACCTCATCCTTCACCTCGAACGGATACTTGAGGAAAAAAAAGGATGGACTAGCTACTCCTTTCGCTTTCAAAGGTATATGGAACTCTCTATTGAAATAGTTCCCAATAATAAGTTTAGCATGTCCAAACTTAACAACAGGGAGAACATCTCCAGATCGATGCCAATGGTCCTCGAGCCGCACAAGTTGCTTCAAAAGAAGACGGCCATCGCATAAAATACTGCCACCTGCCCTTGAAAAAAATTCACCATCAATTCGTAATGTAGCTTTAGCAAGAAGCTGAACCCAGTTAATCGCGTGCTTCCTAGCCACTGAAACTGCGAAAAGCCAACTTTTTAAGTGGCTGGATAGAAATTGTGTCAATACTGCTTGAGGGCACTGACAAATTTTATTTAAGTTTTTCCAGCTAAAGGGCTTTGGCCTCCTTTTTCACTCTCTATGTTATGGATGTCGTAGATGTGGTGTTTGATTAGTTCGCTAGGCATTTCGGGCTTCATAGTTACTCTCCTTTAGAGAAGGTCCATCCAGTCGATATTGAGTTTAAGTGATGTCTCTGAGAGACTCGGTATGACCGGTGCGTCTAGGGAATCAGTCAGGATGTGGGCATATAGGTTCTCATCGTTATCAAGCCTTCCAGGGTGTTAGGAGATTAGTTGCTGTTGATGAGACCGTTATGAAGATAAACGGACAGCTCTGTTATCTTTGGGCAGTAATAGACGTAGATAATAGCGGTATATATTTCGAGGGAGAGCAGGAATTCCCAACGCGATTAAGTGTATTGGAATCCTGTGAAGGAAAGCCAATCATAGTAGTGGATAGTGGGCCATGGTATAGGTGGGCGTTGGAGAGACTTGAGAGATGGTTTAGGGAACTGAAAGACAGGACGAAGAGGCTCTACAACAACTCGAACGCTAAGAGTTTGAAGAGCATAGAAGAGATAGTTACAGCAATAGCCCGAATTCATAACCTAACACCTAAACTAGGATAAGGGGATTGTAATACCTAGTTGACAGTACCCAAGTGGCAGGTTCATCCGTTACTCTTTCTTAGAGAAGATGTCAATAACGTAATCAAGGTTCACTAAGTAGTTATCCTTCAGCAATGAGACAACTTTAGTAATGTTATGATACCATGAATGGAAGAGAATACAGGATATTTTAATGTCATCAAATGTCTCTATAAATACCCTCTTTAAAAAGAATGTTGTTTCAAATATTCTGTCGTCATAGGTTAGGACAGGTATTCTCAATATGCCTTCTTGTATGAAAGGCCTCCAACTCTTTTCCTTCAAATTCTTGAATTTAAACACATACGGTACATAAATTGAGCTGTCCACACCTATATTAAGTCTCTTCAAAGCAAGCAGTGTTTGCTGATTTGCACAAAACTCACCAGCCCTAAAACATTTCGGTTCCACTCCCAAACTACTGAGAATTAACTCACGGTCCTTCTTAATCATATCCAACTGCTCTTCGAAACTATATTCATTCAACTTTCCATTCCGTTGGTGTAAACTTGGATGTGTATGGATACCTATATCAACGTAATCGACGTAATCAAACAATAATCCGGCAAATTTTTTGGCAACCGCCCCACAGATAAAAAGAATTGTTGGAATCCCATGTTGCCTAACAATCTCCAGAAAAGCTTTAAAATGACTATTCAGATGTGAATAAGGGTCTCTAGGTATCCCCATTCCGTAATGTGGCTCGACGTCAACAGTCAAAAGTATCCGCACTTTTCCTCATAGTATAGCTATATATTTTGGATATAAACATATTGGCAGTGATATACGTAATTATGGTTATACTAATATATGATCGATGAGCCTAGTGTGCTGGATGGGTTATTATATCCTCGATGTTGGTGGAGGGGCTTTTCCCAAGGGGAATGTAGCGCTTGATATTAGAGCGCCAGACAACAGAACTGTGGAGCATTATGTCGTGGGAGATGCATGCCACATGCCCTTCCGCGATAAATGCTTCGTAAGAATAGTGTCACATGGAGCGTTAAACTACTTCCCCAGCGATGTATTATTTTTTCAAGAAGTGAGTCGAATACTGAGAGAAAATGGTTCTCTTGTTATATCCGCCATTACCTATTATAGTTTCTTTATAAATTTAATTAGTGTCTCACGGAGGAACCCTGTTGGCTCGTTGCGATTACTTCTAAACACATTAAGAAGACGTTATAGATGGTATAACTCTAGAAATCTTCAGAAAACAGTAGAAAAGGCCCTCCTCACGCCTGTTAGAATTTATCCTAACGTTTCGTTATGCTGGCGTGTCACAAAAACCCCGCATAACATACTTGCCATAGTCTCTAAACAAGCTACACAATAGTCCATCATGGTAAACATATCTTAGATTCTCAAAATAAAAACTTAGCCATGGTTTTTGAAGGTTTTGCCTTTTCTAAGCTTAAGAATTGGAGAGCATTAATTCTGTTAGCTCCTTTATCGAAAGCCGCGGGTCCTTCAACTCCCTGACACCGAGAATTTCCTTGATACGGTCGATTTTGCAGACAAACCTGTTTTTGTCGTCGGGTGTAAAGAGTGGTGGAAACCCTTTATCCGCAACCTCAACCACTGGGCTGACCCTGCCGTTCGTCAACTTCTCCACAGTCTTCTTAACAATCTCAGCAAGCTCAATGACTGTGATAGGCTCAGGATACACGAGGTTAAAGATGTTTCCAACCCCCCGTAAGCCGCCGTCAAAAATCCTCCTAATGACCGTCTCATAGACCTTGACAACGTCCTCAACATCCACATACAGGATAGGCCTATACATGCTGTGCCTATACGGGGTAAGGGGCAGCCCCTTGACAGCGTTCTTTATGAAGATTTTTGCAGCGGTCTGCTCAGGCATTCCAGGCCCCAGAACCGTCCCAGTCCGTATCACCACATACGCCTTATCCCTAAACATGTAACTAAACAACCTCACCACAGACTCCTGACACACCTTAGACAAGGCGTAAATTCTAGCCCTCTCCTCAACCTTGTCAGGCCTATACCCAAAATCCTCGTCAACAACCCCCATCAACCCCGTCTCCCCGATAGTATGCCAAGTACCCGCCTGAACCATACCCAAGCATGAAACACTCCTCGCCACAGCCTCACAAACATTCTGGGCACCTACCACGTTAACCTCATAACCGAGACGAGGCTCATCATTAATCCTTGGAATCTGAACAATAGCCGTGTTGACCGCAACCCGGGCATCATCCAAAGCGTCGGAAACGGACTTCAAATCACGAACATCACACTCGAAGAACTCAGCATCAATCTGCTCTCTAGGCCTGACCACATCCGCAATCCTGACCCTAAAACCAATACTTGACAAATGCTTGGCAACGGACGAGCCGATAAATCCCGCCCCGCCGAAAACCACTACATCAACAGTCATAGAAGCCACGCTATAAAACCATGATTTAAATTGTTTACGCCCTGCGTTTACCCACCTCGTCCAAAACCCGGGCAATTTTTGGAACAATCACAGCATAGCTAAACTCTTTCTCAACATGTTGTCTCGCGTTTACCCCCATTTCTTTGCGTAAAGAATCGTCGGTAAGTAGCTTGTGTAAACGATCGGCCAACGCCGCTATGTCCCGGGGCTCCACAACGAAACCTGTAAAACCATCGACCACGGCCTCAGGTATTCCCGCAACCCTTGTCGCCACAGCAGGTCGGCCGCACGCCATCCCCTCCAGCAAAGCCCTCGGAATACCCTCACCCTCCCTCGTCGCATAAGCCACAACATCAGCTGACCTGAAGAGCATAGGCATCTCCCTGTTGGGAACCGGGCCCAAGAAAAAGACAGAATCAGCAAGACCCGGTTTCTCAACCATCTTAGCCAGTCGGCTCATATAGCCAGCTTCACCAGAACCAGCAATGGCCAAAACACAGTCACTATACTTGGCACTAACTATTTCGAAGGCTTGAACGAGGTCGCCCACACCTTTTTTCTCATTAACTCGTCCAACATAAAGTACGCATCTCCGTCCTCTCTTCAACGTCTCAAGCCGCTGACTTCTATCACCCCATGGATTAAACCTGTCAACATTCACAGCGTTATGTATGTAGATAACCTTAGAGACGTCAAGCTTCCGATGGTAGAGCAAAACCTCGGGAAGCATAAGCCTCGAATATAAAACAACTTTCTCACAAGCATCCAGAGCCCTTCTAAGAAACCATCTATAGAACCTCTCCTTTCCCTTAGCCTGCATCGGGTCGCCGAACAGCCAAGTTCCTGGGAGAACAAGAACGGACGGTATGCCAGCCAACTGTTTACCCATCCATATGGCTGAGAGCTCAGGTGGGCTAAAGGTCCTAACATAAACAACATCAACATCCCCTCCCTTCAGAACAGGTGTTAAACTATAGAAAACAATTTTAGTGGCTCCGTACAACTTGGGAACCCTGAGAGCTGGAACCTTAACAATCTCCATGTTAGGGGGCAGGTCAAATCTACGTGATGCAACAGTATCGGATACAACAAAAAGATGATCAACATATCTGCTGAGCATCAAATATTCTTCGAAATACTGTGCATGGAGGGATGGGGCATCCAGCCCTTCAACCCGGCCGATGAAAGTCAATACATTAACCATAGACATCGAGCGTGGAAATAACCACTAAATAAACCCTATAACAACAAGAAAAACCTTGATAACCTATTGGGTCTTCAATATATTCGCGGCAAAACGCATATAGCTCAAAGCATACCTCTCTATCGATTCACTCCATTCAAATTTTGTTGCAACGATTTCGCGCGCTTTTTCAGCAATCTGTGTGCGTTTTTCTACATCGTTCAGTAGCTGTGCTATTTTTTCGGCGAGAAGCTGGGGGTCTCTCCGCTTCACCAGTAGAACGCTTTCCCCGTCACGGAGCACCTCGGGAACTATTCCAACGGGTGTTGAGACACTGGGCGTCAGACATGCCGCGGCCTCGAAAACAGTTCTCGGCCCGCCTTCAAAATGGGAGGTGCACACAAAGACAGCGGCCTCGTTATAGTGTCTAACAACCTCATCCTCGGTAACCCATCCCAGAAACCTCACCACATCAGATACACCAAGCTGTTCAGCCAAGCGGCTCAACCGCGCTCTCTCGGGCCCATCACCGAGAACCTTAACCTCCAAATCATGAAAATCACGGCGGAGAATAGGAACCGACTCCAGCAAGAGCTCAAGACCCTTTTCAGGAACAAGCCGGGCCGCTGTCAAAACCATATGCCCCCTCCCAGAGGGTTTACTGAGAGGCTTGAAAAGGTCGAGCCTAATGTAGACCGAGGGGATCACGGAAACCTTCGAAACGCCGTTTGCTCTGAGATGAGAAGCGATGTTGTTGTTGACCGCGCGAACCATGTTGGACGACCTTAGGACAAACCAGGCAGCCAGCCTGTCTTTGCGGGGAAGAAAACCCTGCTCCAAGTAGGAACCATGCACCTCCGTGATGAGTGGAGCTCCTGACAGTTTTGCTTGCAGAAGGGCTGGGACCCCGACCCGGAGAGTAGGCTCCTGCGCAACCACCAGGTCATACCGTCTCAGCCTAGGCTTGAAGAAACCCGTCACAACCTCGACCTCGCCCCAGTATCTTCTCAAGTCCTCCAAAGCTATCGAAGGCTTTCTCCCAACCATCAATACTCTCATGAGCCGAGTCCTACCGCCGCAAACCTCACCCTCTCCGAAAACTCTGACGGGCTGTAAACCCTTCTCCCATCAACCAGAACAGGCCGCCTCATCAGCTTTTCAAAGGTTCGAGGCCTTAATCTCCTGAACTCATCCCACTCCGTCGCCAATATACAGACGTCAGCCCCTCTTAAACAGTCTTCCGCAGAACCTGCGTAAACCACTTTTTCACCAAGTATTTTTCTCACGTTATCCATGGCCACCGGGTCATACACCTTCACCACACACTTTCTCTCCAGCAGTGCTTTGATTATTTTGAGCGCAACGGCTTCTCTCACATCGTCTGTGTTGGGTTTGAACGAGAGTCCGAGAACAGCCGCGGTCTTTCCCTCAAGGTTTCCAACCATTTTTTCAGCCAGTTCAATGGCTTTTAGGGGCTGGGACTCGTTAACCTTGTCGACGGCGTCCAGTATAAGTGGGTGCTCACCCATTTCCTCCGCAAACTTCTTCAAGGCTTTGACATCTTTGGGGAAGCAGCTTCCGCCGTATCCAAGTCCCGCGTTCAGGAAATAGGGGCCTATACGTTTATCCAATCCAACCGCTTTCGCAACAACGGTGATGTCTGCTCCCGGGATGTGTTGGCAGATGTTTGCAACCTCGTTGATGAGGCTTATGCGTGCGGCGAGGAACGCGTTACTCGCATATTTTATCATCTCAGCGTTGACCGTGTTTGTCAAGATTGTTGGCGGCATCATACGCCGGTAAAATCCTTGATAAAGCTTGAGCAGTCTTCTCCCACCTTTCCCCCAGTCATCACCTATCACAATCCTGTCAGGATTAAATGTGTCTTGCACAGCGTTGCCTTCGCGGAGAAACTCAGGGTTGACGCAGAGAAAGAGCCCATCACCAACCGTCTTACCCGACGCGTTTTCCAGCTCTTTTTTCACAAGCCCCCGCGTCGTCCCGGGAACAACGGTGCTCCTCACAACAACTGTGCAGGATCTTCTGCGGCTGGCCAGGGCCTCCCCGAGACTATGTGAAGCTTCGGCGACATACGACAGGTTAATACCTCCATCGGGTTTCGAAGGTGTTCCGACAGAGATGAAAACAAAGTCCGCGTCACTTGCTTCGGCGTAATCGCTGCTGCAGCCAAAGTTATGCCTGCTTTTTTTCAGAAGTTTTTCGAGGCCAGGTTCCTTGAAGGGTGCTTTCCCGGCCTTGATTGTCTCGACTTTGTTTTGGTCAACGTCTATGCCCATAACCTTGAAGCCTCGGGAGGCAAGGCAGGCCGCTGTGGTGAGTCCAACATATCCGAGCCCGATGACGGCTATTTTCATGTTTCGCCGCCTCTGGTGTAACGATATGAAAGTGACAGTGCTTCCATGTATGTTTCGGGTGTTCCTATGTCTAGGCGGAGCTCTTTTTCATCGAGTTCGACCGCGAGTATGTTGCCGCCTGTGTCTATGAGTTTCTGGATTGCGTCGGTTAGCTGCAGCTCTCCTCCGGCGTCTTCGGGTGTGGCGTCAAGTGCTTTCATGATGTATGGTGTGAAGATGTAGAAGGGCATGATGGCGAGGTTGGAGGGCGGTGTCCTGGGTTTCTCAAAAACCTTGGATACGCGGTGAAGTCCTCCGCCGACCGGCTGTGAAACAACCACTCCATACTGCTGTGGGTTCTCTACTTTCTGGACAAGGAGTGTTGCGTCGTACTCGTTCTTGGGCCCGGCTGCTATGAGGTTCTTGAGAAATTTGCCGTCCTTGCTGTAGATGTAGGTGTCTCCTGCGCAGAGAAGGAAGTTGTCGTCTCCGACGAAGTGGCGGGCTGTTTTCACGGCGTCTCCGAACCCGCGTGGAGCGGGCTGGCTCACCCAAACTATGACTGATTCCTCCAGCATCTTGTAGAATGTGATGAGCTCTGAGACGGTTGAGTATTTGCCCATCTTATCCATTTTATCGATAAAGTCCCAGTCGGGTGTGAAGTGGTCCTCGATGGCTCTTTTGCCTCTGCCCACGACGAAGCAGAACTGTCTGAACCCGAAGGTGTAGAGCTGTTCAAACAGGGCCTGTAGGAGGGGCTTGAGAGTGACCGCGCCGTTTCCAGCCCTTACGTAGATGGGAAGCATCTCCTTCGGCATCTCCTTGGTTGTAGGAAGCAGCCGGGTTCCAAGACCCGCCGCAGTTATCACAACCTTCCTGACCATCTTTGGTTCCCAATGGTAAAGTCTACTACATAACCATTAATGGTCAAGGGCGCCTCTAGTGATAAGATTCCCGTCAACTTATGATTGTTCGTTGGAAGCATTGAAAACAAAGTCGGAGCAAGACTCAGGGGATGGGAGAGAAAGACGATAAGCCAAAAGCTTATTTTTAAAAGCTAGTCATAGATGGTTCTCCTCATACCCACGTCTATGAATACTACGGATTGATTTTTTCGCTTCTATCATGTAGTCTCCACCCCTCCATCTGTAGTAGCCTGTTAGTTCTCCCCCTGAACCTTGTTCCGCTGTATGGTTTTTCCACAATCTCTAGTATCGCTTTCTCAATACGTTCCCTAGCCTCTTGAGGAAGTTTCCTATACTCTCTAAGAAATGATTTCGTAAAAGGAGCCTTGTAGGTCAAGGCAGTGCTACGCTTTCCTCAATAACTCTCGTATATCTTCTGGATTTTCAGCTGATATTGTCTCCCCACGGTGGTACTCCTCTGTAGCCTTCTTTATGCGCTCCAACCCTTCGCTATCGGCCATCTCCTCCAGAGTAGCAAGTATTTCCTCAACTCTATCAATATGCTCCCGCAGCTCCTTCAGCAAATCACGAGGTAAAGCTACAGAACCGCCCATGACCAGTCAAAAGACCAAGAACCTAATAAGGGTTATAACAGTGTCCGGGTGCAGAGACATGTTTACAAGCCGAGGCGCAATTATTGGCTGCATGGTTGTTGTGGCGTTGTTTTATGACTGTTTTGGAGTAATAAAAAGAAGTTGTTGGGTTCATCTATCCTATGGGCGCTAGTCAAGCCTTGTCCACGTATCCTTGTTAAACATTGTGTATGATGAGACAGAATCCATTAGAAACATTACTGCAACACTTACACCGTCTTTCTTTCCACCTCATCAACATACACAAGCCATTTTACCCATCGCCTCCTCTATAAATGCAGGATTCGGCCGCCAGTATCTATCAACTTGGCTGAGCTACTCCAGCTGAGCACGCTGTTGCATGTTTTTAGATCTGGCCATGTGCTGGACTCAGTTTTCTGTTCTGGTTATTATGGGGTATGGTGTTGCTTTTTTGTCTTTGAAGAGGTGGTTGATTAGGGATGCTGCGGCGAGGAAGTCGAGGGCTATCATTGAGAGTATCATGGCTGCGCCTGCTTCGTGGTGGAGCTGGGGGCTGAATATGACTGGTGGTGCGACGTAGAGGGGTTCGGTGACAAGTGTGAGGTAGAAGCCGTACCATCCCATGACTTTGCCGAATGCGATGGCTAATGCTTCTCTCCATGGTTTTGACAGGCCTTGTGCGGAGAAGTAGAGGATGATGCCTGTGATGAAGTAGGATATTCGTTTGAGCTGGTAGAGTATGGGGTTGTTGAGGTCGGCTGGACATATTCCGTATCCGAAGAATGAGTTGGCGGGTAGGTGCCAGTAGAATATGAGGGCCGCTGCTGTGCTGAAGCCGATGTAGCGGCTCCAATGCTTGCCGAGGTTGATGCTGAGACGTGAGGATAAGAGATAGGCTGTGGAGTAGCCGACTGCTGCGATGAAGGTTGGCCAGACATCCATGTAGAAGAGTAGGTTGGTTAGCTCGAGGCCCCTCACCAGAGGGTAGTGGAAGACGGTGATGTAGGCGAAGGCTGCGATCACGGTGGCTGCGGCTGCTCCGCGGATGTCCAACTCATTAGACCGCCTGTCTGGGGGTTATTTAACCCCGTGTCTTCAACCCAGAATATTATGGAGAGGCTTCTTCTGCTTTTTTCCGCAGAGCCTCAGCCATCTCCTGCTTCTTTTTCCTAATCTCCTGTCTCAGCTGCTCGAACTCTTTTCTAACCTTTTCCTCCAACTGTCTCCACCTCTTTTCTTCTCTCGAGAATGCGTTTCACATGCTTGAGTTTTACGAAGTCTTCTCTCTCGCGTTCTTCGAGGCTTGAGCTGATGAATTTTATTGCTTCTTGGTATCTCGGGATAATGAGGTGTTCGAGGGCGTTGAGTAGGCGCTGTGTTTTCTTCAGCTCCTCGGCGAGGCGGAAGATTGTGTTCTCTATTTCGGCCACTCTGCAAAGCGTGGCTATTATTTCTCTGAAGTTCCTGACGGCTTCGTCGAATGCTGAGGCTGTGTCGAGTAGGCCGTAGTTGAGGGGGATTTTTGTGCTCGCTATCTCCAGGGTTGGTATCCTTATGCCGAGGATGGTTTTCTCGCTTACCTTAACCTCTATGGACGGCGGTGTTGTGGCGGCGATTGCCTCGACCTTGACCGAGCCCATTTCCGCGTATGCTTTGAAGAGGGACATGTATGCCTGTCGGAGAGGCTGCTCCATCTTCTCCCGCTCCGTTTCAGCCATTTCAACCAAGTCGTTCAGACGCCTCACCAAAACATCACGCTTATCCTCCAGAATACGGTAAATGCTCTTCGCAACCTGAAGGGAGCGCCTCGCCCTAATCAGCTCGAGCTTTGTGGGCAGAAACTTGCCGCCGAAGCTTACCGACAGAGGCGATGCACCGTAAATTTTTCCTAAAGACCGCTCTAAATACATATCGGGGGTTTAGGGAGCATGGTGTGACGCCCAACGGAAAGCTGCTGAAACCTCATACTTTAGCGTCTTAAAGCCAGAACATTTCTCAGAATAGTCATATTCTTCGTCAGGTTTATAAGAGATGCATAGGGTATTGTCCTCAACCCATAGGTCGATAGGTATGGTTCTTGGTCAGTGGCAACAGTCTCGGCCTATAGCGCGAATACACCATAGTAATTGGGAAGGTGGTGTAAATGAGGTTCTACTGCGATGTCCATAGGAAGAGGGATGACACAGGCTACAGGGTAACATACACAACGGATGGCGAAGACTTTAGACATGTTGATTCACCGGTGGAGATACCGGCAGGCCTGGCTGCGGAAAAACACGCTTATATAGGGTTTGGGTGTTGAGTATGTTTGATGTCGGCTGCCACGGCGCTGAACAAGTACCGCAACTTCAGCGACTGGTTTGACAAGCTTCTGCTCGAGGCCCGTATCGTTGATGATAGGTTTCCGGTTAAGGGTTTCTCTGTCTATTTGGAGAACGGCACATACATACTGAGGCGTGTGCAGGAGTTGTTGGAGAAGGAGCTGCGGGAGACGGGTCATAAGGAGATGATTTTCCCGCTTGTTACGACGGAGGAGCTTCTCGGCAAAGAGGCGCAGCACATCAAAGGCTTCAGCACGGAGGTGTTTGTGATAGAGTCGGCTGGCGGTAAACCGCTTGATGTTAAGCTGATTGTGCGTCCGACGAGCGAGACCATCATGTATCCCATGTTCAAGCTGTGGATAAGAAGCCACGCAGACCTACCTCTACTTGTCCATCAGAGCAACATGGTTTACAGACATGAGACCAAGGCGACGAGGCCTCTGCTAAGAGTGCGGGAGATTCCTTGGAATGAGGCGCACACGGTTCATGCAACTGCGGCCGAGGCCGACCAACAGGTGCGTAAAGCGGTGGAAATCTATCGCAAGGTGTTGGACCAGCTTGGGCTCGCTTATCTCGTGCTCAAGAGACCTGATTTCGACAAGTTCCCCGGCGCAAGATACTCAATAGCCTTTGACGCATGGAACCCCGACGGCAGAGTGAACCAAGTCGCGACAGTCCACAATCTTGGGAAGAATTTTTCGAAGGTGTTTGAGATAGAGTTTGAGACACGTGAAGGCAAGCGTGAGAACCCCCATCAGCTGTGCTACGGTTTTGGCTATAGCAGGGTTTTGGCTGCGTTGATAAGTCAGCACAGCGACGACAGGGGTCTCGTGCTTCCGCCTGTTGTCGCTCCTCTCCACGTGGTAATCGTTCCAATTGTATTCAAGGGTCAGGAAGAGGCCATTAAACAATTCTGCTACAGTGTCGCGGAGAGGCTGCAAAAGTTTTCTGTGAAGGTTGATGATAGGGAGGATGTGACGCCGGGTGAAAAGTTCTACTACTGGGAGAAAATGGGTGTCCCGGTGAGGCTGCCGATGAACAGCGCCGGCAGCAGGGCCACCAGGGCCGGGTTGGAGAGGAGGGAGGCCGCCCAAAAAGG
>VAPR01000411.1_pt1 | contig 28436 bp, 35 predicted proteins | sample 3380701 | NCBI WGS metagenome assembly VAPR01 (sample SAMN11536904, study PRJNA540576) | hot springs metagenome | isolation source: hot spring wet sediment | place: Spain: Lobios | collected 2014-01 | reverse complement strand
TGGGCGAACACGGGCAGCCCGGCCGCGCCCAGGAGCAGGTACAGCAGCTGTGAGAGGAAGCCCCGGCGGCCTCCCAGGGTGGCACCGGCCAGCACCACCGCAAACACCTGCAGCGTGAAGGGGACGCTGGAAAGCCCAGGCAGGGTCAGGCTGAGCTGCGCGCACACGGCCGTCAGGGCGGCCAGCAGGGCACACAGGGCCAGGTCGCGGGGCTTCAACGGTGGCTCACCTCCCTTGACGATGCGTTCGCCGGCGTTGACGAACCGTCAGGGCCGGTGGCGCACCGTCAGCACGGGAACGGGGCTCGTGCGCACCACGTGCTCCGCCACGCTCCCGAACAGGATCCGGTCCACGCCCGTCCGGCCGTGGGTGCCCATGACGATCAGGTCCGCGCCCACGTCCGCGGCGGCTTCCACGATGCGTTGCCGCGAAAGCCCTGCCCCCAGGCCGGTCCGCACCAGGGTCTCGCAGGGCGGCAGCTTTTCGGCCCGGGCAGCCAACTCCGCCCGGGCCCGCTCCTCCAGCTGTCGGGCGATGGCGTCTCCCACAGGCTCGAACCCTCCGCCCCAAGGCAGTTCCAGCAAGGTCTCGTACGTCACCTCCACCACGTGCAACAACACCAGCCTCGCGTTGAAGGCCCGGGCCAGGAGGTCCGCCCACGGCAGCGCCGCATCCGCCGCAGGGGAGAAATCCGTGGGCGCGAGGATGCACCGGACCCGGGCAGGCCGGTCGTCCTGCCGGACGGTCAGCACGGGCACCGGGCTGTGCACCACCACGTGCTGGGCCACGCTCCCGTACAGCAGCCTCGGCAGGCCCGTGCGGCCGTGGGTGCCCACGCACACCAGGTCCGCGCCGAGGGTCTGGGCAGCCCGTACGATCCCCTCCCGGGCGGCGACTTCCTCCACCACCGTGCGGGCCGAGGGAAACCGCGCCCGCAGCTCGCGCATGGACTCCTCCGCGGCCCGGCGGGCGTCCTCGACCAGGCGCGTGGCCAGGTCTACCGCCACCCCCGTGGGGCCTACCAGCAGCGCGGGGTCCAGGGAGAAAGCGTGGAACAGCACCAGCTCCGCACCGAACCGGCTGGCCAGGAAGTCCGCCCACCGCAGGGCCCCTTCCGACGCAGGGGAGAAGTCCGTCGCCGCCAGGATCCTCCGCACCGAGACGCTCACAACCGGGCTCCTTTCCGAGGCCGCAAGCCCACCGGCCCCCTTCGAGTGTACGGAACACCGTGGACGAAAGACCACCGGATGGAGCTCCGACCCGCTCCCGCGACAGCGCCGTCCACCGCCTGATCTCCGGGTCGGGTGCAGATCCGAGGGATGCCTCAGCCGGCGCGTCTGCGGTTTCGGTCGGGGGCCGGATTCCCGCGGACGCCGCCGTCGGGTACGTTGGCGGCGGAGGTGATGACCGTGGCGAAGCTGGAGCGACAGTTGTTCGAGGACCCGCCGTTCGTGCAGGAGCTGTTCGGCAGCACGCGATTCGCGTGGCTGTGGCTGCTGTTGCGGGTGTGGCTGGGCTACAAGTGGATTGAGGCAGCCCTCCACAAGGTGGGCCATCCTGAGTGGGTCCAGACCGGGGCTGCGGTGCGTGCGTTCTGGGAGCGGGCCATCCAGGTGCCGCCCCCGCCCGCGCGGCCGCCTGTGGCGTTTGACTGGTACCGCGACTTCCTCAGCTGGCTGCTGAGCATCCGTGCGGAGGGGTTCTTCGGCAAGCTCATCGCCTACGGGGAGCTGGTGGTGGGTGTTCTGCTCATCGTGGGTGCGTTCGTGGGCGTGAGCGCCTTCTTCGGGGCCTTCATGAACTGGAACTTCATGATGGCGGGTACCGCCAGCACCAACCCCATGATGTTCCTGGTGTCCTTCCTGCTGGTGCTGGCGTGGAAGGTGGCTGGCTACTACGGGCTGGACCGGTGGCTGTTGCCGGCGCTGGGTACGCCGTGGAGGCCGGGACGGGTGTTCCGGCAGGCGCCGCAGCCGGCCTGAGCGGTGCAAGGGGCAGGGGGGCGGGCGGCTCGCCCCGCCCCCTTTTTTCACGCCGACGTGACAAAATCGGGCGCCCACCCGATGCCTCGACCGCGGGTGCTCGGGTAGGGTGGACCCAACGGACCCACGGAGTTCTCCCGGCAGGAGGTGAGGCGGTTGAAGAGGTGGCTCGTCGCGGGCGTGTCGGTGGCGGTGGTGGCCCTGGCCGGTGTGGGGCTGTACGCGGGGGCCGCCGCCCAGAAGGTCAGCGTGGTGGCCAAGGAGTTCACCTACACGCCCAACAGGCTGACCGTGAAAGCAGGCCAGCCCGTCCAGCTGGTCCTGGAGAACAAAGGCGTCATTGAACACGACTTCGTCATCGACGCGTTCAAGGTCAAGATGGGTACGATCCAGCCAGGGAAGACGGGGACGGTGACCTTCACCCCCAAGGCGAAGGGGACGTTTCCGTTCTACTGCAGCGTCCCCGGACACAAAGAGGCCGGCATGACCGGCACCCTGGTGGTGCAGTAGAGCCCTGCGCCGGGCGCCGGGCACCGGCCCGCGTATCGAGCGCGCGGGGCGTTGCCGGGCCTACCCCGCCGCCGCGTGGTGAACCCGGGCGGTGCGGTCCCGCAGGGGGCAGAAGGACAGCCACAGGTGCTGCTCTCGCGCCCATTGGGCCCACCGTTCGTCCCCCAGCTGGGCCCGCAGCGCCGCGGACTCGATGCGTCGGTCCCCCGGGGTCACGGAAGCCAGGTTGGTGAGCAGGGTGCACGGGAAGTCCGCGCACAGCCCGCAGTGGGCGACCCCCCGCTGGCGGGCGCACGCGTACACCGGGCAGAGGTTTACCAGCTCGGCTTCGGCTTCCGCCTGCGTGCCGCACGTCGTCTGAAGCACCTCGTACCAGCTGCTGCCCGCCCAGTACAGCCCGCACACTGCCGCGTAGTCCTGAGGCTCCTTCTTGCCGTTCCTCATGGCGCGCCACCTCCTCTTCGAGCGTGGCTCCCCCGAGGGACGGTGCCCATCGGGTGGCGAACCGATGGGATGGTCCCGACGGTCAGAGGTCTGCGCGGGGCGCGGATCGGTACCGGGCCCGATAGGCGGCGGGCCCGGGGTGGCGTACAGTGGCGCCGGAAGTTCGGGGTGGCGAAGGGGGACCGAGCCGATGCGGGTAGCCATCGTGGAGAAGTCCGCGGCGGTCCGGGAGGCCATCGCGGCGCTGTTGCGGGGCCGCTTCAGCCTCGTGGAGGTGACCAGCTTCGCGGAGCTGCTGGGCTGCGGGGAGCCCGTGGACGTGGTGGTGGCAGACTTCGCCGCGTGCGCGGAGCCCTGTCGCCGGGACCTGGAGGCCCTTCGGCGGCGGTGGCCTGGAGTGCGGTTGGTTGTGGCCACCCCGGGCGACGAGCAGGAGTACGGCAGGGCTGCGGCGTCCCTCGCCGCGGACGAGTGCGTCCCCAAGCCACGGCTCGGGCTGGTGCTCCCTCAGGTGCTGGACCGTCTGGGGAAGTCCCTGGCTACGGCTCGATGAGCCCCTTGCGGATGGCGTACCGCACCAGCTCGGTGCGGTCGTGCAGGTTCAGCTTCTCCATGATGTGGGCACGGTGGGTCTGGACGGTCTTCACGCTGATGTACAGCCGCTGGGCGATCTCCTGGTTGGTCAGCCCCTCCGCGATCAGGGTGAGCACCTCCCGCTCCCGTTCGGTGAGCCCGTCCAGGGACGTGTCCTGCTCCTGACGCCCGGCCCGCTCCAGGAAGTCGCGGACCACCAGCTTGGCCACGGAAGGGTACAGGAAGGCCTCGCCCCGGTGGGCGGCCCGGACCGCGGCCACCAGGTCGTCCGCGGCCGCCCGCTTGAGCACGTAGCCCGCCCCACCCGCCTTGAGCATCTGGAACACGTAGTTCTCCTCCTCGTGCATGGTCAGGCCCAGCACCTGGACGGAGGGCAGCTCCTCCCGGATCCGGCGGGTGGCCTCGATGCCGTTCATGTCCGGCATGCTGATGTCCATCAGGACCACGTCGGGCTTCATCCGGCGGGCCAGCTCCACCGCCTCGCGACCCGTGCTGGCCTCCCCCACCACCTCGAAGTCCTCCTGGCTGGACAGGATCATGCGGATGCCCTCCCGCACGATCCCATGGTCGTCCGCGATGAGGATCCGGATCTTGGAGCCCGCCATACCGACCCCCTGACCTCGGGCGCAAACCCGCCTACGCCTAGTGTACCGGACGGACCGGGGACGCGGACGGGATCCGGCCCCGGCCCGATGGACCCCGCCTGCGGGCCGGTCTACCGTGGGGTCAGGAGGCCGACCATGGAGTTCGTACCGCTGGAGATTCGGTGGCACGGCCGGGGCGGGTACGGAGCCAAGACCGCGGCCATGCTGCTGGCGGAGGCCGTGATCGAGTCCGGAGGCTTCGCGCAGGCGTCCCCAGAGTTCGGACCCGAGCGGCGGGGGGCGCCGGTGCAGGCGTACACCCGGATCGCGCCGCAGCCGGTCCGGCGCCGGGGACCCGTGGACCAGCCGGACGTGCTGGTGCTGCTGGATGCCCGACTGGTGTCCAGCCCCGGGGTGCTGGACGGGGTCACGGCCCGCACCCACGTGGTGGTGAACGCCGCCGCGCCGGTGCCGGTCCCCGGGGTGCCGGGAGAACGGGTCCGGGTTCTGGACGCCTCGGGGATCGCCCGGCGCACCCTGGGCCGGGACATCCCCAACATCCCCATGCTGGCGGCGGTGGCGGTGGCCTTCGTGGGGCTACCGCCGGGCGCGTTCCTCCGCTGGCTGGAGGGGCGGCTGAGCCGCGACCTGCCGGAGGACGTGGCCCGTCGCAACACGGAGGCCGCCCGTGCGGCGGTGGAGGAGGTCTTGCCGTGGCTGCGCAGTGGCAGGCTCTTGACCGCGGGCCGGTAATCCCCGGCGGAAGCAGCACATCCTACCGGACGGGTGACTGGCGCCAGCTGAGGCCCGTGCTGGACCTGGACCGCTGTGTGCACTGCATGCTGTGCTGGCTGTACTGCCCGGACTCCGCCATCCTCACCCGAGGGGGACAGGTGGTGGAGGTGGACTACGACCACTGCAAGGGGTGCGGCGTGTGCGCGGCGGTATGCCCGCCGAGGGCCAGCGCCATCCGGATGGTGCCGGAGGGTGCCGTATGAGCGCGCGGAGGATGGGGCTGACGGGCAACGAGGCGGTGGCCCTGGCCTGGAAGCAGATCCGGCCGCACGTGGTGGCGGCCTACCCCATCACCCCCGCCACCCAGATCGTGGAGCGGTTCAGCGAGTACGTGGCCCAGGGGGAGGTGGACACGGAGTTCGTGCCCGCGGAGAGCGAGCACTCGGCCCTGTCGGCATGCGTGGGCGCGGCCGCCACGGGCGCCCGGGTGCTGACCGCCACCGCGTCCCAAGGGCTGGCGCTGATGCACGAGATCCTGTATGTGGCCAGCGGCCTGCGCCTGCCCATAGTCCTCAACGTGGCCAACCGGGCCCTTTCGAGCCCCATCAACATCCACGGCGACCACTCGGACACCATGGGGTCCCGGGACGCGGGCTGGGTCCAGATGTACGCGCGCAACGTGCAGGACGCGTACGACCGCACCCTGCTGGCGGTGTGGGTGGCGGAGCGAGCCAGGCTTCCGGTGATGGTGTGCCTGGACGGGTTTACCCTGACCCACAGCCTGGAGCCCGTGGAGGTGTACCCGGACGAGGTGGTCCGGGCGTTCCTGGGCGAGGGCCCCCCCGACGGCTACACCCTTGTTGGCGGTGAGCCGATCACGGTGGGGCCTCTCGCCCTGCCGGACTCGTACATGGAGTTCCGGCGGGCCCTGGCTGCGGCCATGGAACGCGTCCCGGAGGTCCTGGAGGAAGGCGTACGGGAATTTCGCGCGCACTTCGGCCGGGACCTGCCGCCCCTGGTGGAAGCCCAGGGGACGGAGGACGCGGACGTGGCCCTGGTGGTGCTGGGCAGCTACGCGGACTCCGTGGAGCAGGCCGCCCTGCGGGCCCGGGTGCGTGGCCAGCGGGCAGGGTTCGTGCGGGTGGTGACCTTCCGGCCGTTCCCTGCCGCGCCGCTGCGCGCGGCGCTGGCAGGGGTGGGGGACGTGTTGGTCCTGGAGCGGGCGGATACCCTGAGCGGGTTGGGAGGTCCCCTTGGAGTGGAGGTCCGGGCGGCGCTGTACGACCTGGAGCACCGGCCGCGGGTTACGGACGTGATCTTCGGCCTCGGGGGTCGGGAACTGCGCGACCGGGAGCTGGACGCTTTGCTGCGCGGTGGCCCCCGAGGGGGTGTCACGTACCTGGGAGTGGAGGAACCCCATGTCCTTGAACCTGCGTGAGCTGTCGCAGCGGACCCAGGGGCTGGCACCGGGACACCGGGCCTGTGCGGGCTGTGGGTTCCCGGTGGTGGTGCGGCTGCTGTTCGCGGTGTCGCGGCGGCCCCTCGTGGTGGTGAACGCCACCGGCTGCATGGAGGTGGTGACCACCATCTACCCGTACTCCGCCTGGCCGGTGCCTTACCTGCACAACGCCTTCGAGAACGCAGCGGCCACCGCGAGCGGCGTGGAGGCGGCCATCAAAGCCCTGCGGCGGCGCGGGCAGCTGCAGGAGGAGCCCAAGGTGGTGGCCATCGGCGGCGACGGGGGGACGTACGACATCGGGTTGCAGAGCCTGTCGGGGGCTCTGGAGAGGGGGCACGAGTTCCTGTACATCTGCTACAACAACGAGGCGTACATGAACACCGGCATCCAGCGCTCCAGCGCCACCCCGCAGGGCGCCCGCACCACCACCACGCCCGTGGGCCGGGTGCAGCGGGGCAAGCTGCAGCCCCGGAAGGACTTGACGGAGATCGTGGTGGCGCACGGGATCCCCTACGCGGCGCAGGCCAGCATCAGCCACTGGGCGGACCTGGCCCGCAAGGTGCAGAAGGCCCTGGAGGTGCGCGGCCCCAGCTTCGTGAACGTGCTCACCCCCTGCCAGCCGGGCTGGGACTACCCGCCGGAGCAGCTGGTGGAGGTGGCGCGGCTCGCGGTGGAGAGCCGCTACTGGCCGCTGTACGAGGTCGAGCAGGGTCGGTACCGGATCACCTACGTGCCCCGGGAGCCCGTCCCCGTGCGGGCCTTCCTAGAGATGCAGGGCCGGTTCCGCCACCTCCTGGGGGACGAGGCCGCGGTGGCTGAGCTGCAGGGGTGGGTGGAGGCGAACTGGGAGCGCCTGCAGGCAAAGGCGCGCCCGCACTGAGGTCGCCCGAGGCCGAGCAGGGCGCACGGAACCTCAGGCACGGGCGAGGAGCCCGGCCAGCTGCCACAGGTCGTTGACGGTGTGGTCGGGCCCCGGCCCCAAGGGGTCCAGGACGGCTCCGGACCGGTTCACCCACACCGCGCGCAGGCCGAACGCCTTGGAGCCCGCCACGTCGAAGGAGTTAGAGGATCCGAATCCCACGGAGGAAGGGTCCAGGCGAAACCTGCGGGGAGCCAGCCCGTAGACTCTGGGGTCGGGCCTGTAGGCGCCCACCTCGTGGGCGCTCAGCAGGTCGGCGAAGGAGCGCTCCAGGCGGGCGTTCTGCACCACCGCGCGGAGCATGTGGGGCGATCCGTTCGAGAGGACCACGAGCGGAGAGCGGGCGGAGAGGTGCTGCAGCGCAACGCCTCGCCGTGGCCCGGAAAGAGCATCTCGCACAGGGCGACCACGCAGTGGACGTCGAACAGGGTGCCGGACGCGTCGAAGGCCAAAGCCTTCACCCGCATGGACCGCCACCTCCCGTGCGCTCGGCAGGCCCGGGTTGGGGTGTCCGGTGGGGCTGGGCGTCTCCCGGGCTGTCGGACTCATAGGCGCCTTCCTAACGACGCCCCCGGGCCCGCCGAGTTCGGGCCCTGCGTCGGTCGATGAGGGTGCAGGAGCGGATCCGGTCCGTGTGGTCCCGCACCAGGGAGGAGGCGACCAAAAGGAGCTCCCGGACCCGAGGATCCGCGACCCGGTAGTACACCCGGCGTCCCTCCCGGCGGGCCGTGACGTACCCGCACCACCGCAGGCAGCTCAGGTGGCTGGAGACGCGGCCCTGCGGGGAGCCCACGAGGCGGACGAGCTCGCTGACGTTCTTCTCCTCGTCCAGGACGAGCTGGAGGATCCGCAGCCGCGTGGGATCTCCCAGGGCCCGGAAGAACTTGGCCGTGAGGACCTCGTCCGACAGGTTCGGCAGCACAAACGGGGGCAGCATCAGCTCCTGGCGCATGGGCGTCTCCCTCCCACAGGTCAGCCGGCCGGATCAACCGTAGACCAGGCTCGGTCGGCCAGGCAACCCGGCACGTGCCCGAAGCGAAATTTCGGGAGTACCCTCACCAGTTTGGCTTGACACCGGTGTGACCGGCGCCCTAAGCTCTGATAACGATACGGAAGAACGTATGTTACCAGGGGATGGGTCGTGGGCGGTGGGGGCGACGGTGGTGACGGAGGGCGAAGTGGCCGGCGAGGCGCTCGTGGAGGCCGTCCAGCGAGCCCGCAACCAGGCCCCTGTGGGCCACCGCTACCGGGCGGTGGTGGTGGAACGCAAGCCCGTCGGGGCCCAGGAGCGGCGGCTGGCCGGGGCGGAGGCGGTAGACCTGGTGGTGATCGGTGGGGGGTCTGCGGGGTTTGCCGCGGCCATCCGTGGCGCGGAGCTGGGGGCGCGGGTGGTGCTGGCGGAGCGGGGGACCATGGGCGGGACGTGCGTCAACGCGGGCTGCATCCCGAGCAAGGCCCTCATCCGGGCGGTGGAGGTCTACCGCCTGGCCGGCGGACACCGGTTCCGGGGGGTGTCCACCGCCGCGGGGAGCCTCCACTGGGCCCAGGTGGTGCGCCACAAGGACGAGCTGGTGGCGGAGCTGCGCCGGACGAAGTACGCGGAGGTCGTCGGGTCGTATCCGGAAATCCGGTACGTGGAAGGGCAGGCACGGCTTCGGCCCGATGGGACCGTGCAGGTAGGCGGGTCCGTGTTCCGGCCCCACCGGGTGGTGGTGGCCACCGGCGCCCGGCCCTGGGCGCCGCCCATCCCGGGGCTGGAGGAGGCCGGGTACCTGACCAGCAGCGAGGCGGTGAACCTGCGGGAGCTGCCGCGGTCGCTGGTGGTGATCGGGGCAAGTGCGGTGGGGCTGGAGCTGGCCCAGCTGTACCTGCGGGCCGGGACCCACGTGACGGTCCTGGAGGCGCTGCCGCGGGTTGTGCCCTTGGAGGAGCCGGAGGTGGGCGAGGCCCTCCGGGGCTACCTGGAGGAAGAAGGGATGGTGGTGCGTCCGGGCGTGCGGATCACCCGCGTGGAGCGAGTGGGCGGGCGCTCCCGCGTGGCGTTTGTGGAGGACGGGCGGGAGGAGGTGGTGGAAGCCGAGCAGCTGTTGGTGGCCACGGGGCGGCGGCCGAACACCGTGGGGTTGGGGCTGGAGGAGGTGGGCGTGGAGCTGGGCCCAAAGGGGGAGATCCGGGTGAACGAGTACGCGCAGACCACCCACCCGGCCATCTACGCCGCGGGCGACTGTACGGGGGATCCCATGTTCGTCTACGTGGCGGCCCACATGGGCACCGTGGCCGCGGAGAACGCGCTGGTTGGTAACCACCGCCGTCTGGACCTGGAGGTGCTGCCCCGGGTGACGTTTACCGACCCCCAGGTGGCGAGCGCCGGGTGGACGGAGGCCCAGGCGCGGCAACGGGGCTTGGAGGTGAAGACCGCGGTGCTGGCGCTGGAGCACGTGGCGCGGGCCCGGGTGGCGCGGGACCTGCGGGGCCTGATCAAGCTCGTGGCGGACCGCCAGACCGACCGGCTGCTGGGTGTTTCCATTCTGGCCGCGGAGGCCGGGGAGGCCATCCAGACCGCGGTCCTTGCCCTCCGGGAGGGGTACACCGCGCAGCGCCTGGCGCAGGTGGTGTTCCCTTACCTGACGCTCGTGGAAGGCCTCAAGCTGGCAGCCCAGGCCTTCCAGAAAGATCCGGCCCGGCTGAGCTGCTGCGCCGGGTAAGGGAAGCCGCGTGGAGTGGTTTGCAGGTCTGGGCGTGCTCGGTGCCCTCGGCGTGTGCTGCGGGGCCAAGTTGCGGGCCTTGGCCTGGACGGTGGCGGCGCGGAGGCTTCGGGCCGCCCCACGCGGGCGTCAGGAGAATGCGTCCGGCAGCTCGGCGCCGTTCAGCTCGTGTCGGATCTCCAGGGGCACCTGGGCGCGCAGGCAGGCCTCCGTGTAGCAGGTGGGCGAGCTGCAGGAGGCGGCGGACGGCCTCGGGCTCCGCTCCCGACCGGAGGCTTACCCGGATCTCAAAACCCGCGCACTCCCCCGGGCTGTCCCCTGCAGCACCGACCCGCTCCGACGGAACCGGGCGCGGACCGTGGCCCGAGCTTCCTCAAAGGAGAGCCCGAGGTCTCCCGCGCACCCCGAGAGCTGGGGCGTTATAGGTGAGCGGGGGTTCGGCCGTCCCGGAGGTAAGAGGCGAGGCTGGAGTGGCCGTCCGCGGCGTCCACCAGGGGCACGCCGGTGGCCTGCACCGCCTCCACCACGTTGAAGGCCCGAGCGCAGTACGCGCACGCGCCGTCCACCAGGCCTGAGTCCAGGACCTGTCGGAACAGGCGTGGTACTTGTGCTCGGGGTTGCTGAACTCGCGCAGCCACACCGTCCCCGCCCCGTCGAACACCACCTTGGCCGGGATGCCCTCGCGCTGCAGCTCCTGCGCGTACAGGAGCGCATGCAGGGTCCGGGCGAGCTCGTTCGGGCCCGCATGCACGAAGAGCACGTACCTCTGCATGGGTGTCACCTCCGTGGACGACTTCCGCGACAACCCTAGGAGCCGCGGAGGGGGGCTTCTGTGAGGGGCCGCACAGAACCACGGGCGGGTCCGCCCCACCATGCGCGTCAGGGAGGGTCCGGCAGAGCCACGGGGAGGGACGGAACATGTCGTGGACGGGAGTGGTCGTGAGCGGTCTTTTGGACACGGCGGCCATGACCCTGCTGATGCCATGGGCATGCCCAGGATGAACCGGATGGCCGCGTACCCCGGGCGGCGGGAGCTGCCGGGCGGGGGTGTGGCGGCGGGTGTGGTGCTTGGAGGTGCAGTGTACGGGTTCGTGGTGGCAGCCGCCTACCGCGGCCTGACAGGTGCCTAACGGATCAACACGGTGGAGGGTGGCGGTGCGCGCGGGATGGTTGGTGGCGGCCGCGTTGGTGTCCGCGGTGTCCACCGTCGGCTGGGTGGCCCACGAAGGTGAGCCAGTTCCGTTCGCGGATGCCGGCAGCCGGAAGACCGACTTCCGCGGGCACGGGGGTTCCCCTGCGGGAGATCCGGCGGGTACTTGCTCTGCTGGGGGAGGAGGGCCGGGTTTGGGAAGGCATCCTCTCGCGCTAATGGTTCGGACTGCAGGGCTGTTCGGGGGAGGCGACGGATGAGAACGGTAGGCTGGACGGCTTTGGCCGTCGGCGCGGCAGTGCTCCTGGCGGGGTGGTGGCTCTTCGGGCGGGTGACGCGGCGGGCGCCAACGTTGCAGTGGGTGCTTTACCAAAATCCGGGCTGCAGCTGCTGCGGGGAGTACGCGGACGACCTCCGGGGCTGGGGTACGCGGTCCGGGTGGTGCGCACCGGAGCGCTACAGGCAGTCAAAGAGCGCTTGCGGGTCCCGCGCGAGCTGTGGAGCTGCCACGCCGGGACGGTGGGGCGCTACTTCGTGGAGGGCCACGTGCCCGCGGCGGCGGTGGAGGAGCTTCTCCGCCGGACCCCGCCGTGGCTGGGGATTGCCCTCCCGGGCACGCCGGCCGGCTCGCCGGGGATGGGTGGCGCCCGTCAGGGTCCACTGGTGGTGTACGCGGTGACCCAACAGGGGGTGTGGCGGGAGTTCGGGAGGTTCTAACCGCCCGGTCGTCGGATCAGCGGCGCTTGGCCGGCGTGCGAAAGCGCAGGTGGAAAGGCTGCAGGCCCGCGGCGGCCAGGTGCTCGGCCAGGACCAGGGGTGGCACGTGGGTGGCGCACACGTCCGCGCGCTTCACCACCCCATCCAGGCGCACCGACAGCACCAAGCCCCAGCGGTCGGGCTGCAGGGACTTCAGGGCCTGCACCAACTTGGCGAGGTCCTCCAGCCCCCCCGACAGGGCCACCGACAGCCGGACGCCGTCTAGATCTCCGCCGCGCAGGTACACCAGAGCGTCGAACAGGTCGCTTTCGGTGACGATCCCCACCAGCTGGTCCCGTTCGAGAACGAGCAGGCAGCCGATCTTGTGCTTGCGGAGCAGGGCGGCGGCCTCCTCCACCGGGGCGTCGGGGCTGGTGGTGTGGAGGTCCCGCACCATCACGTCGGACACCCGTAGCTGGTCAGGGAGCTCCACGCGCCGCGCAGAACCGTCGCCCGCAGCCGGCGGGAGGGCCGCCCGCATCAGGTCGGTCCACGTCACGAGCCCCACCAGCTTCGTCCCCCGCAGCACCGGTAGGTGCCGGATCCGCAACGCCTTCATGCGGTCCAGCGCCTCCCGGAGGGAAGCGGTGGGCGCGATGGTCGTGGGGTTGGCGGTCATCACGTCGCGTACAAGCATCGCACCACGGGACCGCGGGTGCGAGGCAACGCCCCGGCGGTCCCCGTCCCACCCCGCACACGCGCAGTATGGACGGGCGCCGCGGGTGCGGGCATCGGTCGGAGCACCGATTTTCCCCATCGGGCGTGGACCCGAGGCGGGCGCGTGCGGGGCGAGGGAATTCCCTCCGCAAAAGACGCTCCGCGAGTGCCACCACCCACGCGTGCTGCTGCGCCGGTTGCCGTGCGCGGTGCGCGCCGCGGCAAGCTCCCTCCGGACGGAGTTCCACACGCGGCGGCATTCCCACGCCTCCCGGGGACTGGCGCGAGCCCGAGGCTGGTTTCGCGCCAGCAGCTGCTCCTCGCTCGCCAACTCCAGGCCCCAAAGATCGCGGGCCCGTTCGTGCCCCGGCTTGAGGTGCACGCCCCCCACCCCCGCCGGTTGACCTATGGGGGGACGGCCGGCTAGGCGATCAGGCTCGGAAGGGAGCAGCGGACTCAGGCCCGATGACCGAAGTCCGACGGCCCGCCTCGGGGTGGGGATCAGAGGGAGCCCACGGGCAGGCGGGCCAGCACGGTGGTCCCGACCCCGGGCACGGACAGCACCTGGACGGTGCCGCCGACCAGCTCTGCGCGTTCCCGCATGCCGGCGAGGCCCAGGGTCCTCCGGTCGGTTTCTTCGGGGTCGAACCCCACCCCGTCGTCCCGAACCATCACGAGGAGGGTTTCGGCGCGGCGGTCCAGGCGAACGTCCACCCGGCTGGCCCGGGCGTGACGGAGGACGTTCGTCAGGGCCTCCTGCACGATCCGGAAGGCCACGGTCTCCACGTCCGGACTCAGGCGCGAGTCCAGGCCCACCGTCTCCACGTGCACCTCCAGACCCGCGGGACGCACGTAGGCTTCCGCGTACCACCGGACCGCGGGGCCCAGGCCCAGGTCGTCGAGGATGGACGGCCGGAGCTCGTGCACCAGCTTGCGCAACTCGTCCAACCCCTGCTGCGCAAGGTCGTGGAGCCGGCGCAGTTGAGAGGCCAGCGGGTTTCCGTCCGACTCCGCCTGGCTCGCCAGCTGGGCCAGCTGGATGATGAGGGCGGTCATCATCTGGCCCGCGTGGTCGTGCAAATCGCGGGCGATCCTGCGCCGTTCCTCCTCCTGGGCCACCAGCAGGCGCTGGAGGAGCTGCCGGCGCACGTGCTCCTGTTCGCGGACCTGCTCGAACAGGCGGGCGCGCTGGATGGTGACCGCCAGCTCGTGGCCCACCGCCTCCAGCATGTCCAGCTCCTCCTCCGTGAAGGTGCGTCCGGGCGGCAGCATGAGGTTCAGGATGCCCACGGTCTCGTCCTGGGCCACCAGGGGGACGGAGGCGTGCCGGTGGCGCTCCGCCAGCTGGGGGAGGGCCTGCTCCAACCGGGCACACTGGATGACGTTGACGGGCTCCCGGAGCGTGCCCTCGCGCAGCATGCTGATACACCGGCAGTCTCCGGACATCCGGCGCTTGCCCGCGGCCGCGAGGGGGGCGGGAAGGTTCGAGTCCGCGGCCAGGTGGAACTCGCCCGGGTTGGGGCCGTGGAGGAAGATCCAGCCTGCCTCTACGTCCATGAGCTCGCAGATGCGGCGCAGGGCGCCGTCCAGGGCCTCCCGGAGGGTGTAAGAGCGGTTCAGCACCTCCGAGATACTCCGGAAGATGGCCGTCTGTCGGGCCAGCTGCACGGAATCCTCTCCCCTGGCCGGGTTTGGGGACGGACCCCCTCTATCGTACCGAAAGGGGACAAAGGGCCCGCGTCCGGGCCGGGGTCTGGGGAGGGGCTCGGGCCTAGGGCGTGTCCATGAAAGACGCAGCTTGCCGGAGCGGACCGGGTCCCCAAAAATCGCGCCAGCGATTTTTGGGGTGGTCTAGCGTGGCACGTTCCGCCAGGGGTCTCCGGGCCAGGTCTCCATGCGCGCCTGGCGGTCGTCGAAGCGGTACGTGAGCCGGCTTTCCACCCGCACCACGCCGTCGATGGTGCCCACCCACCGCTCCGCCAGCTCCTTGTCCGACCGGCGCTCCACCTCTCCCTCCAGGGTGACCACGCCTTCCTCGACCTCGATGCGCAGCTGCGAGGGGTCGATCCACAGTTCTTCCAGCAGGGCGCGGCGCACCGCCTCCTGGATCTCCTCGTCGGGCCGCACCAGGGCTCGCAGCACGTCGGCCCGGCTCACGATCCCCACCACCTGGTCGCCCCGAACCACGGGCACCCGGTTGATCTGGCGGCGCGCCATCAGGGCAGCCACTTCCCGCAGGGGGGTGTCCTCGGCCACGGTGACCACGGGGGAGGTCATGACGTCCCGCGCCACCAGGCCTTCTGCCTTCCGCTCCGCCTCCGCCAGCTGGCCCCGCCGGAACAGGCGCAGAATGCCCCCTTCCTCTGTCTCCGGTCGTTCCTTGTACAGGAGGTCTGCCTCGGTTACGATGCCCACGAGCTTTCCCTCTGCGGACACCACCGGGACGCCGCTGATGTGGTGGGTCAACAGCAGCTGGGCGATCTCCTTGACCGGGGTGTCCGGGCCGACGGTGACCACCGGGGACGTCATCACGTCGCGCGCGAGGAGCCGGATGCGGGCCGGCGCGGTTGCCATGCTCCACCTCCCGGGATCCATCTAACCGGCCAACCTTCTGCGCGCAGGCCCGGCTACCCTGCCAGGGCCTCTTGGGCCACCGTGCGGGCTGCCCGCGCCGGGACCACCACCACCGGTACGGTGGCCCGGCGCAGCACACCCTCCGCCACGCTGCCCAGCAGCACCCGCTGCAGGCCCCTGCGGCCGTGGGTCCCCATCACGATCAGGTCGGCCCCGTACCGCTCCGCCGCGTCCAGGATGGCCTGCACCACCGGCCCGTCGGGGACCACCTCCACCCGGAACCGGGCGGGCACCTCCTCCAGCCGGCCCAGGAGGCTCCGGATCTGCATGCGCAGGTTTTCCAGGACCTGGTCCAGGAAGAGGCTCGGCGCCTCCCGCTGCAGCTCCTCGAAGTTGGAAGCGTCGTAAACGTGGAAGAACACCAACTCTGCCCCGTAGGCGCGGGCGAGCTCCACCGCGGCCGCGCAGGTGGCCTCCGTGGTCTCGCCCAGATCCACCGCCACCAGGATCCGCTCGACCTTCCGCATAGCGACCCCTCCTCGTCCGTGCTCCGAGGCTACCCTACCGGACCCGCGGTGGCGTGACCATCGGAGCGGGGAAGGATCGCACCGCGGCACCTCCTCCGGCGGAGAGCGGAGCGAGCCGGCCCGAAAAATCCGGCGGCGGACGGATGGCGCCTGCCTCGGGCCTGCCACACAGTAGCAACTGGACCCGGCGGGTCCGTCACGTGGGCGGCCCTGCCGGGTTTAGTTTCGTCACCCCCGGAGGGGGCCGTGCGGTTCACCCGCGAAGCGGAGTACGCCCTGCGGGCCCTGAGCTACCTCGCTTCCATCCCCGCGGGGCAGGTGCGTCCGGCCAACCAGGTGGCGGAGGCGTGCGGGCTTCCGGCACCGTTTCTCGCCAAGACCCTCCGGAAGCTGGCCCGCAGCGGGCTGCTGCGCTCCGCCCGCGGGCGCAGCCGCGGCTACGGCCTCGCCCGCAACCCACGGGAGATCAACGTGCGGGAGGTCCTGGAGGCGGTGGAGGGCCGCGACGCCTTCCGTCGGTGCGTGTTCTGGGACGCGGGCTGCTCCGAGGACCGGCCGTGCGTGCTGCACGCCGCCTGGGCCGGGGTGCGGGCGGCCCTGCTGGCCAACCTGGAGCGCATGACGTTGGAGGACGTACGGGCTGCGGGGTGGGCGCGGGAGCCACCGCAGAGGTGCACGGCCCCCTCAGACTCACCCACTCCACGAGCGAAGGGAGGTGGACCATGAGGTGGAGTCGTCTCGCGTCACTGCTGGTGGTGGCACTGGCGGTGGTGCTGGCAGGTGCGCTGGCGGGGCAGGCGCAGCGGAACGCCACCCTGCCTCAGGACGTCCAGAGCCTCATCGAAGCCAAGGGCCTCACGCCGGACCAGGTCCGGGCGGCCATCCAGACGTACGTGCCGCCCGGCAAGTACGACGAGTACCTGATGTTCTCGTCCGCCGGCCAGGGTGGGCAGGTGCTGGTGTTCGGAGTCCCCTCCATGCGCCTGCTCCGGGTGATCGGAGTGTTCGCGCCCGAGCCCTGGCAGGGCTATGGGGTGGGCTCGGAGGAGACGGAGACCATCCTCGGGTGGCGCAGCAAGGACCCGCGGCTCGCCTGGGGAGACACGCACCACCCGGCCCTGAGCGAGACCAACGGGGAGTACGACGGCAAGTGGCTGTTCATCAACGACAAGGCAGGGAGCCGCATCGCGGTTATCGACCTCCGGGACTTCTCCACCAAGCAGATCGTGCAGAACCCCAACGCGGTGAGCAACCACGGTGCCGTGGTGAGCCCCAACACGGAGTACGTCCTAGAGGTCACCCAGTACGCGGGGCCCTTCCCGTTCCGCTACGTACCTCTCACGCAGGAGAACTACAACCGGCACTTCCGGGGGCTGGCCACCTTCTGGAAGTTCGACCGGGGCAAGGGGCGCATCGACGTGAGCAAGTCCTTCCAGGTCGAGCTGCCGCCCTACTGGCAGGACCTGGCGGACTTCGGGAAGCTGGAAAGCCACGGCTGGGCCTTCTGGAACTCCTTCAACAGCGAGCGGGCCATCGGCGGGACCCTGGAGAAGAAGCCGCCGGTGGAGATCGGCGCCTCGGCCCGGGACATGGACTACCTGCACATCGTGAACTGGAAGCGGGCCGAAGAACTGGTGGCCCAGGGCAAGTACACGGTGGTGAACGGGATGAAGGTGATCCGCCTCCGGGAGGCGGTGGAGGCGGGGATCCTGTACCTGGCGCCGGAGCCCAAGAGCCCGCACGGCCTGGACGTGGCCCCGCGGGGCGACTACATCGTGGTGGGCGGTAAACTGGACCCCAACGTGACCGTGTACAGCTTCCGGAAGATCCAGGAGGCCATCCGCAACAAGGCGTTTGCGGGTCGGGACGACTACGGGGTACCCATCCTGAAGTTCGACGCGGTCATGGCGGCACAGGTGAAGCTGGGCCTGGGTCCGCTCCACACGATGTTTGACGACAAGGGGAACGCGTACACGAGCCTGTTCCTGGACAGCGCGGTGGCCAAGTGGACCCTGGGGCCGCCCTACAACCCGCCGGAGCGGGCGTGGAAGCTGGTGCAGAAGCTCCCGGTGCAGTACAACATCGGCCACCTGACCGCGGTGGAGGGGGACACGGTGAAGCCGGGCGGCAAGTACCTGGTGGCCCTCAACAAGTGGTCCGTGGACCAGTACAAGAACGTGGGGCCGCTGCTGCCGCAGAACTTCCAGCTGGTGGACATCAGCGGGGAGGAGATGAAGCTGCTGAGCAACACGCCCATCGGGATCGGGGAGCCCCACCTGGCCCAGATCATCCGCATGGACCGGGTGAGGAGCTGGGAGGTCTACCCCGCGGGCACCAACCCCCTCACCATGCGGCCGGACCCCAACGCGGTGAAGGCCGGGCAGCAGCGCATCGTCCGGCAGGGGAGGACGGTGCACGTGTACATGACCGCCATGCGGAGCCACTACGTGCCGGACCGGGTCCGGGTGAAGCGTGGAGACACGGTGATCTTCCACATCACGAACATCGAGCGCACCAAGGATGCCATCCACGGGTTCGCCATCGACCGGCACAACGTGAACCTGAGCCTGGAGCCCGGGAAGACGGAGACGGTGGTCCTGCGGGCGGAGCGGCCGGGCGTGTACCCCTTCTACTGCACGGAGTTCTGCTCCGCGCTGCACCTGGAGATGATGGGCTACCTGGAGATCGAGCCGTAGGAAGGCGTCAGGGGGGCGGGCACGTGCCCGCCCCCCGACGGGTCTGGGAGGTGCGCGGTTGAGCGGTGAAAGCCGGACACGAACTACGGTACGGTGGCCGCTGGTGGCGGCGGGGCTGCTGGTGGCGTCGTTGTTCCTCCCCTACTGGCAGCTGACCCTGTACGCGCCCCAGTACCCCGGCGGCCTGCGGGCGGTGGTGTACCTCACCCACGTGGCGGGAGACGCGCAGGAGATCAGCAACCTGAACCACTACATCGGCATGAAGGGCCTGGAGGACGCAGCGCCCGTGGAGCGGGCGCTGGCGGTGCCCTTGGTGCTGCTGTTCGGGGCGCTGGCGGTGGCCTCAGGGACCCAGCGGGGTCCCTGGCGCTGGCTGCTGCGGTTGCCCCTCGTGCTGTTCCCCCTGGGCTTCTTCGCGGACCTGAGCGCCTGGCTGTGGTACTACGGACACTCCATGGACCCCGCGGCCCCCATCCGCCTGGAGCCCTTCATGCCCGTGGTCCTGGGCCGGGGGGTGGTCGCCCAGTTCCGGACCGTGGCCAGCTTCCACGTGGGCTTCTACCTGGCGCTAGTGGCGAGCCTGGTGGCGCTGTACGACCTGCGCCGCAGGCAGCCGCAGGCAAAGCCCGCGGGAGCGCGGGCGGTGGCCCGGCCCGCGGAGGTGGCGGCTCGTTGAGCTGGGTCCTGGCGGGCCTGCTGTTGGCTGCGCTGCCGGTGACGGGCGGTCCGGGGCCCAGCTTGCAGGCTCTGGTGGACGCCGCTCCCGCGGGTTCGGAGGTGGTGGTGCGCGGGGTGGTGCGGGGGCCGGTGGTGGTGCGCAAGCCACTGCGGATCGTGGGGGAGCCGGGAGCGGTGGTGGACGGGGGCGGGCAGGGGACCGTGGTGTGGATCGAGGCGCCCTCCGTGTACCTGGGCAGGCTCCGCATCCGGGCGAGCGGCTCCGAGCTGAACACGGAGGACGCAGGGGTGTTCGTGGGCGCTCCCGGGGCGGTGCTGGAGGACCTGGTGCTGGAGGACGTGCTGTTCGGCCTGAACCTCAAGCAGGCGGACGGGGCGGTGGTGCGCAGGGTGCGGATCTCCGGCAAGCCCCTGCCCCTGAACCGGCGGGGAGACGCCGTGCGGCTTTGGTACAGCCAGCGGGTCGTCCTCACGGACGTCGAGGTGGAGGGCATGCGGGACGTCCTGCTGTGGTTCACGGAGGGGTCGGTGCTGCACCGGCTGCGGGTGCGCAACTCCCGCTACGGCGTCCACTACATGTACGCACACCGCACCCCTCTGCTGGACAGCACCCTGGAGGGGAACGCGGTGGGCGCGTACATCATGTACAGCACCGGCGTGCGGGTCGAGGGGAACCGCTTCCTCCGCAACCGGGACGTACCGGGGGTGGGTCTGGCCTTCAAGGAGTCGGATGAGGTGCTGGTGCGCGCCAACGCGCTGGTGGGGAACCACGTGGGGCTGTACCTGGACGCCACCCCCATGGGCGGGGAAGGGAGGGGCCGGTTCGAGGGGAACGTGGTGGCGGGGAACGGGGTGGGTGTGGTGCTGCTGAGCAACGTCACGGGCAACACGTTCACGGGCAACGTGTTTGAGGCCAACGGCGAGACGGTGCGGACGGAGGGTGGGTCCAACGCCCGCAACCGGTGGTGGGCGGAGGGCCGGGGCAACCGGTGGGAGGACTACGCGGGCCTGGACCTGAATGGGGACGGCGTGGGTGACGTCCCGTACCGGCTGAGGAGGTGGTTCGAGTCGGTCACGGACACCGTCCCCGCGGCCCGCGTGCTCCACGGAAGCCCCGCGGTGGCTGCCTTGGAACGTGCGGCGCAGGCGGTGCCCCTGTTCCCGCCCCAGGTGGTCCTGGAGGACCGATACCCGTTGGTCCGGGCGGAGGCAGCCGACCGCTTCGTGTCCGTGGAGCGGTCCGCCGCCTTCGCCGCCGTCTCCGCGGGACTGGCCGCGCTGGGGGCCGGCGGCCTGTGGCGGGTGGGTCGGCGGAGGACGTGGGAGGTGGGCCGGTGATCGCGTGGCGCCACGTCACCGTACGCTACCGGGGGCAGGCGGTGGTGGATGGGCTGACCCTGGAAGTCCACGCAGGACAGCGGGTCGCCCTGGTGGGCCCCAACGGCGCGGGCAAGACCACCCTGTTGCGGACTCTGCTCGGCCTGGTGCGGTACGAGGGCGTGGTGGAGGTGGGCGGGCTGGACGTGCGGCGACGGCCCGTGGAAGCCCGCCGGCAGGTGGGTTACGTGCCGCAGCTGCTGGCGTTCCCGCAGCACCTCACCGCCGCGGAGGTCGTGGCCCTGGCGCAGGAGCTGCGGGGTCTGCGGGCGGACCCGCTGCCCTTGCTGCAGGAGGCCGGCCTGGCACCCCACGCGGGGAAGCCCGTGCGCGAGCTGTCCGGCGGCATGCTGCGACGGCTGGGGGTGGCCGTGGCCCGGGTGGGCGACCCACCCGTGCTCGTGCTGGACGAGCCCACCAGCTACCTCGACCACGACGGGGAGGGTTGGCTGGTGGACTGGTTGCGCGGGTCGGAGGGGAAGACGGTGGTGGTGGCCAGCCACCAGCTGCGTGGCCTGGACCGGCTGGTAGACCGCGTGGCGGTGCTGGAGCAGGGCCGCTTGGTGGCAGACCTGGCCTCGGAGGATCTGCGCAGGCTGCACTGGCTGGAGGTGGTGGTGCCGCCCCCGGCGCCCGACCCGCTCCCGGACGAGGTGGTGGTCCTCGCGAGGCGGAACGGGGCGGTACACCTGCGGGTACCCGACCACCGGCTTCGCGAGGTCCTCGGGTCGCTGGAAGGCCGGCCCGTGAGGGTGCACGAGCCCCCGGTGGAGGAGCTCCTGCGGGAGGTGCTGCGCTGATGGCGTGGAGCGTGGTGGCGCGGTGGGACGCGCGGGCGGCCTCGCGGGACCGCTGGCTGTGGGCGCTGGCGGCGGCGTTCGGGACCATGACCCTGGCTGCGGCCGCTGTGGCGCTTTCAGGGCTGCGGGTGGTGGGGCTGTCCTCCTTCGACCGGGCCGCCGCGGCGCTGGTGCACCTGTCGATGTTGTTCGTGCCCCTGATGGGGCTGGTGCTGGGCAGCCTGTGGATCGCGGGGGACCGGGAAACCGGGGCTCTGGACTTCCTCCTGGCGCAGCCCGCACCGCGTTGGGCCCTGTACGTAGGCCGCTACGTGGGGTTGGCCGGGGTGGTGGTGAGCGCCACGTTGGTAGGCTACGGGGCGGCGGGCGTGGTGCTCGCGTGGGGCGCGGGGACCGAGCGCCTGCCCAGCTTCCTGTGGTTGGTGTTCCTGTCCACCCTGCTGGCCCTGGCGTCGCTGTCTTTGGGTCTTGCGATCTCCGCCACGTCCCCGAACCGTGGCCGCGCTCTCGGGACGGCGCTGCTCACCTGGCTCGCGCTCACCGTGCTGACGGACCTCGGGGTGCTGGCCAGTGCGGTGGCGCTGCGGCTGCCGCCGGCGGTGCTGCTGGCGCTGGCTTGTGCGAACCCCGTCTCCGCGTTTCGCATCGCGGGGCTGGCCGTGGTCACCCGCTCACCGGAGCTGCTGGGACCGGCGGGCTTGGTGGCCACCGACCGGTTGGGCGCCGTGGGGACTGCCCTGGCGCTGTGCGCGGTGCTCCTCGCGTGGGCCGCGGGCGGCCTGACGGCGGGTGTGCTGCGGTTCCGCAGGACGGCGGGGCCTTGAGGCCACCCCCAAAATCGCCCCAGCGATGGTTGGGGGCCCGATCCCCTGGTAAGCTGTGCCTTTCATGGACACGCTCGCCTTGAGGAGGGTGTTGCCGCTCGGGGGCCTGCGGACGGCTCGCCGCGCGCGGGGGACTGCAGTCTGGCTGTGGCTGGCGGCCGCCCTGTGGTTTGCGGCGTGCAGCCAGGCACCTTCTGCGCGGGCGGAAGGGGAAGGCTGGACGGCGACCCTGGAGTGGTCCCCACAAAGGTTGCGGGCCCTGCAGCCCGCGCGGCTGGTGCTCCGGGTGACGGACCGATCCGGTGGGCCTGTGCGTTTGCAGGAGCTGCACGCGCAGGCGGACATGCCCGAGATGTCCCACGAACCGGAGGAGATACGGTTCCGGCAGGCGGGAGAGGGAACCTACGAGGCGGCCCACAAATTCTCCATGGACGGTCGGTGGAGGGTGCGGGTCACGGGCCGCTGGGATCGCACACCGTTCCAGGCGACCTTCGAGCTGGCCGTGGGCGGCCCGTAGTCCACGCGCCGGGGTGCAGCCACGGCGGAGGCGCTGGCGAGCCGCGAGGAGCAGGAGCTGCAGCGGGCGCTGGAGTGGTTCGGCGGAGACCTGCTGCGGGCCACGGTGTTCGTGCGCCGGTACGCCCTCCGGGATCTAGGAGGCCGGCTGCGGGAGTTCACCCCCGAACAGATGTGGGAGCGCGTGTCGGCGTTCGTGGCGCGGGCGGAGGGAGACCGCGAGGCGTGGCGGGCCCGCTTCCGACGGCTGCTGGAAGGGTTCCGGTTCGTACCGGGAGGCCGGATCCTGTTCGGCGCCGGCAACCCGCGGCGGGTCACCCTGTTCAACTGCTACTACGTGCCCATCCGGGAGGACTCCGTCTCCGGCATCACCCGGTGGATGGCGGAGGCGGCCCGCACGTACGCCGCCGGGGGAGGGGTGGGCACCAACGTGGACGTCCTGCGCCCCCGCGGCTCTGCCACCGCCAGCGCGGGGCTGGTGGCCAGCGGCCCCGTGAGCTTCATGGAAGTGTTCAGCGCCCTCACCGGGGTCATGGGCTCCGCGGAGGGGCGTCGGGGCGCCCTGATGATGACCCTGCGGGTGGACCACCCCGACGTGCTGGAGTTCGTCGCAGCCAAGTCCGACCCGCAGCGGACGCGGGTGCAGCACGCGAACGTGTCCCTGCGGGTCCCCGATCGGTTCTTCGAGATCCTGGATGCCGACGGCGAGCTGCGGCTGTGGTTCCGCACACCGCGGGAGCTGGTGGAGCGCAAGGTCGCCGCGCGGGCGGTGTGGGAGGCGGCGGTGGAGGCTGCCTGGGCCAGCGCGGAGCCGGGGCTGCTGTTCTGGGACACCGTGACCCGGGAGGCCACCGCGCAGTACGGGGGGCTGGAGGTGGAGGGTGTGAACGTGTGTGGGGAAGTCCCCATGGAGCCGTACGGCGCGTGCAACCTGGGCAGCCTGAACCTGGCGGCGTTCGTGCAGGATCCCTTCGGCCCGCACGCACGGGTGGACTGGGCGGCTCTGGAGGAGGCGGCGGGGCTGGCGGTGCGGTTCCTGGACGGCGTGGTGACGGTGGGCGCCGCCCGGCACCCTCTCAGGGCGCAGCGGCGGGCGTCCGAGCGCAGCCGCCGGGTGGGCCTCGGGGTCATGGGGGTGGCGGACGCCCTGGCCATGTTGGGGGTGCGCTACGGGTCGGAGGAGTCGGTGCGGTGGGTGGAGGACTGCCTGCGGCGGGTCCGGGACGCCGCGTACGCGGCCAGCGTGGAGCTGGCGCGGGAAAAGGGCCCCTTCCCCGTGTTCGACGCCCGGAATCACGAACGCAGCCCGTTCATCCAGCGGCTGCCCCACCACCTGCGCCGGAGCGTCCGGCGGTGGGGGCTGCGAAACGCCGCCCTGCTGGCCATCGCCCCCACGGGCTCCATCTCCCTGCTCGCGGGGGCTTCCAGCGGCCTCGAACCCATCTTCGGGCTGCGCTACACGCGCCTGGTGGGCGGGGTACGCCACCCCGCCGAGCACCCGTTGCTGGCCGCTTACCGGAAGCGGACCGGGAGGCAGGAGGCGGACTGGCCCACCGCGCACCAGGTGGACCCTCTATGCCGCGTGCGGCTGCAGGCCGCGGCGCAGCGGTACGTGGACCAGAGCATTTCGTCCACGGTGAACCTCCCCGCCTCCGCGGGCAAGGACGTGGTGGCACGGGTCTACCGTTCCGCGTGGGAGCTGGGTTGCAAGGGGATCACGGTGTTCCGGGAAGGGAGCCGGGCCGCGGTCCTGGAGGCCGCCACCTCTCCCGTGGCGGTGTGCACCTTGTGCGAGCCAGGCCCCGGGGACCCCGCGCGGGTCGGCTAACGCCGCGTGGTCTGCAGACAGCGGGACGCGCGGCCCACGTGAATCCCGTTGGTGACGCCGCGGACCCCGGGCACCGCCTCCACCGCCCGCTCTGCCCGCTCCCGCTCCTCCACGGTCTCCACGCAGCCGCACAGGGTCACCCAGCCCCTCTCCACGCTGGTCTGGATCCGCCGGTGCTCCCGGACCGCGCGCTGCAGCGCTCGCCGGACCGCCCGGCACAGCTCCACGTCGGACTCCGGGCCGCCCGTGGACCCCGGCAGCCGCACATGGTTCACCACGTCCAGCACCCCCGCCACCCGGTGGGCGGCCTCTTGTGCCGCGTGCTTGGCCACGGCGCTGTCCACGGTCCCGGTGAGCACCGCAATCCCGTCCTGCACCTCCACCTGGACCGCCGCGGGATCCACCCGCCCGTCCGTGGACAGCTGCCGGACCACACCGCGGTAACGCCTGCGGTCCGCTACCCGTGTCTCACGCATCGCACCCTCGGGCCACGGCCATCGTAGCCCTGTTCCACGGCCCCTTCAACCGCTGACCTCCGTCAGCGGACCCAGCGGAACGGCTCGCTCGCCTCCGATGCCCGGCGGTCGTCGAACCGGTACTGGAGCTGGCTGCGCACCGACACCACACCGTCGATGCCCGCCACCCAGCGCTCCACCAGCTCCTTGTCCGACCACCGGTCCACGGTGCCCTCCAGGTACACCACACCGTCCTCCACCCGCACGTGCACGGTGGCCGGGTCCACCCACAGCTCCCGCAGGAGGGCCTCCCGCACCGCACGTTCCAGCTCCGCGTCCTCCCGCGCCAGCGCTTTCAGGACGTCCGCCCGGCTGACGATGCCCACCACCCGGTCGTCCCGCACCACGGGGAGCCGGTTGACCCGGTGCTTGGCCATGAGCCGGGCCGCCTCCCGCAGCGGCGTGTCCTCGTCCACGGTGATCACCGGCCACGTCATCAGGTCCCTTGCCAGAAGCCCTTCCCGCTTCCGTAACCCCTCCGGGTCAGGGCGGAACAGCCACCCGCCCTTCTCCTCCGGGAGCTCTTTGTACAGGAGGTCCGCCTCCGTGATGATCCCCACCAGCTCGCCGTGGCGGGACAGCACCGGCGCGCCGCTGATCCGGTGCGCCAGCAGCACCTGAGCCACGTCCTTCACCGGGGTGTCCTCCCGCACCGTCACCACCTGCGTGGTCATCACGTCCCGCACCCGCAGCCTTCCGGGACGCTCCTGAACGCCCACCATGACCTTCCCTCCTCTCGACCGCCCGCCTTCAGGGTAAGTCGGTGCCGTGGGGCAGACCATCGGTCGGCGGCCGGAAAAGCGCATCGGGCCGGGGCTGGATTGGCTGGCGGCGGCGGTCCGGCTACGGTGGTGGCGGACGGACCCGGGGGGTCCGGGAGGGAGGGAGGAGCGTGGAAGCCCAGGACATCATGAGCAAGGACGTGATCGTGCTGACCCCCGACATGGACGTGCAGGAGGCCGCGGACCTGCTGGTGCGCTACCGGATCCACGGTGCCCCGGTGGTGGACGAAAAGGGGATGCTGGTGGGCATGGTCAGCCTGGTGGACCTGGTGGGCAAGGCGGGTGGCACGGTGCGGGAGATCATGACACCGGACCCCGTGGTGGCCATGGAGGACACGCCGGTGGAGGAACTGGCCCAGCTGATGCTGGACGAGATGGTGCGCCGGGTGGCCATCGTGCGGGGCGGGCAGGTGGTGGGCATCGTGAGCGCCAGCGACATCGTACGGGTGTACCTGGACGAGGTACGTAGCCGGCGTACCCTGGCGTGACGGTGCGTCCGCGTCGAAAGAGGTGCGGTGGTGCATCTGAAAGCCAGAGACGTTATGACCCGTCCCGTGTACGTTCTCCAGCCAGAGACGTCGGTGGGGGAGGCCGCACGCCTGTTCGTGCAACGACGCATCAGCGGCGCGCCTGTGGTGGACCGCGCCGGCCGACTGGTGGGCATCGTTACGGAGGCCGATCTGCTCCCGAAAGTCCTCGGGGAAACAGGCCCTCCGCCGGAAGGTGGAGCGGAGGCACGGGGGCGACAGAAGCTCTACGGCCGCCGGGTGGAGGAGGTGATGACCCGTACGGTGGTGACCGCGAGTGAGGAGGCACCCGTGCGAGACCTGGCGGCCCTCATGGTCCAGCGTCGGGTGAAACGGATTCCCATCGTCCGCGGAGAGCATGTGGTGGGCATCGTCACGCGCAACGACGTGCTGAAGGTGTTCTTCCGCACGGACGGTGAGCTGCAGCGGGCGGCCCGAGGGGCGTTGCGTGCAGCCCCGGTACCCTTGACGAGCGTTCGGGTGCGGGTTCGGGACGGGGTGGTTACGGCTTCCGGCAAGGTAGAATCTGAGGAAGCGTTGCGGGTCGCCGAGCTGGTTTTGCGGGGTGTGGAGGGGGTCGTGGACGTGGACCTGTCAGGAGTCCGGGTGGTCCACCCGAGCCCGGGGTGAGGCCGGGGGGACATGGTCCGCAGGGGGAGCGTAACGGACGGGACAGTTCAGGAGGGTACCGCCTGCGGCGGTGAACGGAAGGCAGCGCAAACGCCCAGACTCAGACGCGTTCCTGCGGGGGCGGCCCGAGGAGCCGGCTGAGCTCTGCTGTGGCGGACGGCGGAACCAGGGCCAGCACCTCGTCGCCGGGTTCCAGGACGAGGCCCGGGGCCGGCAGGTGCAAGCAGGGTCCGCGGAACACCGCAACCAGCCGGCAGCCGGGTAGTTCCAGTTCCCGGAGGGCGCGCCCGGCCGCGGGGGCGGAGGGGTGGATCGTCTCGGCGACGAGGGAGTAACCACCTCCCCGGAGCTTGAGCAGGACCGTCAGCTCGCCCACGGACAGTTCTTCCGCAATGAGGTGTGCCAGCAGGTCCGCCTGATTGAGGGCCACGTCCACGCCCATTTCGGCGGTGAACATCCAGGCGTTCCGCGGGTTATGGACCCTGGCGAGGGTGCGAGGCCTCCGGAACTCGAACCGGGCCAAGCTGCAGACTACCAAATTGACCTCGTCGGCTCCCGTGGTGGCTGCCACCACGTCTGCTGCCCGGACCCCGGCTCTCTCCAAGACGTCGGGGTCAGTCCCGTCGCCCTCCACCACCTGCGCCCGGGGCACCTCCTCCGACAGGCGGCGGGCGTGGTCGGGCTTGAGCTCCACGACAGTGACCTGGTGCCCGCCGTCAGAAAGGAGGCCAGCCAGGTGCGTCCCCGTGTTCCCACCGCCTACGATCAGGACGCGCAGCGCCACAAGACACCTCCTTCACGGGGGATGGAGCAGGTCTGCGAGCCGAGCCGAGGAGCCGTGGGCGACCAGGGCGTAGAAGCGGTCCTCCGGCTGGAAGGTCAGACCGGCCACGGCCAGGAGCGTCGCTCCGCCACGGAGCACCGCGACGACCGAAATCTCCCCCGGGACCGCCACCGCCTCCACGGTTCGGCCCACCCAGTGGGCAGGAACCTCGGCCTCGACGAGGTCCGCGTCACCGGCGCCCAGGCTGTACACCACTTCAAGGGGGGCGGGGCTCAAGACGTCGGCCATACGCTGCACCGCCCAGGTGACCGGGGCCACAGTAGGGATCCCGAGGCGCCGGTACACCTGTGCGCGGCGGGGGTCGTCGGCGCGCGCCACCACCCGGGGCACCCGGAAGACCTGGCGGGCCACCCGCGCCACCACGAAGTTCACGCGGTCGTCGCCGGTCACCGCGGCGAGCCCGTCGGCCCACTCCAGTTGCGCCTGCTGGAGCAAGCGGCGGTCGAAGCCCACGCCTGGGAGGGTCGCTCCCCGGTAGTTGGACGGCAGGCGGGCAAAGCTCGCCGGATCGCGGTCGATTACGACGAGTTCATGCCCTCCCAGGAGCAGGAGTCGGGCCAACTCGCTGCCGTGACGCCCACATCCCACGATGACAAAGCGCATCACGCACCTCCCCCTCTACGCTGTCTCAAGAGGGCCTTGCGGAGCTCGTCCGCCAGGAACAGCAACGGGGTCCAGGCCGCCACGAACAGCCAGTGCTCCGGCGGAAAGGCAGCGGTCCCGATGATGCGCTGGAGTGGGGGGAGGTACACGATGGCGAGCAGCAGGACGACCTCTACCGCGATCCCGAGGAGGAGGAGGCGGTTCGACCACAGGCCGATCC
>VAPR01000410.1_pt1 | contig 28474 bp, 31 predicted proteins | sample 3380701 | NCBI WGS metagenome assembly VAPR01 (sample SAMN11536904, study PRJNA540576) | hot springs metagenome | isolation source: hot spring wet sediment | place: Spain: Lobios | collected 2014-01 | reverse complement strand
CGCCGCTTCCGCGACTACTGGCACTTCGTGCTGGCGGGCACGCCCGAGGTGTACATCGACCGGGCGTTCCGGGCCGGGAATACGACCCGCGGGTACACCTTTCAGCACCTCCTGGACAGCTGCCGGAACGGGATCCCCTTGTACCTGCTCACCCGCACCAGCCCCAAGGTGATGGGTTGGGAGCAGACCCAGGAAAGTAAGCCCTGGTACACCAAGACCGGGCGGCTCGAGTTCTACCGCGAGGAGGATGAGTTCCTCGAGTGTGGGGAGAACCTGCCCGTCCACCGGGAGCCCGTGGACGGCACTCACCACGAACCCAACGTGATCGTGGCCAGACCCCACCCGGCCATCCGGCCTGTCCCGCCCGAAGCCTACGGCCTGGACCCCCAGGACCTGCGGACCGAGGTGCGGCAGGTGCGCAACGTCGTCCGCAGTCCGGAGGAGGTGATCCGGAGCCGTCACCCGCTGCGCAGCCTCGGTTACACCCACGTCCTCATCACGCCCAAGTACCGGCACGCCTGCCACTCCACGGGGGCCAGCACCGACCTGGACGTGGTCTTCTGGGGCCCCTTTGGGGACTTCTACCGCCACGACCGCCGGAAGCCCTGGGTGAGTGAGGGCTACATCGACCTCAACCCCGCGGACGCGAAGCGCCTGGGCATTTTGGACGGAGACTACATCTGGTGCGAGGCCGACCCGTCCGATCGTCCCTTTGTGGGCCACGAGCGGCGGCCCGAGGAGCGGCGCAAGTTCCGGTGGCTGGTCCGGGCCCGCTACCTCCCCAGCATCATGTCGGGGGTCGGCCGCGCTTGGTTCCACTTCTACATCGCCACCCACGGCAGCGTGGAAGGTCACGAGAAACGGCCCGATGGTCTCGCCAAGAATCCGCGCACCAACTACCAGGCGGGGTACCGGTACGGGAGCCACCAGTCCGTGACCCGAGCCTGGCTGCGGCCCACCCTTCAGACCGACAGCCTGGTGCGCAAGGAGCCCATCGGCCAGGTACTGGGTAAGGGCTTTGCCCTGGACGTGCATTGCACCGTGGGAGCTCCCAAGGAGAGCTACGTTCGCATCCGCCGCGCAGAGCCGGGTGGGGAGGACGGGAAGGGCGTGTGGGCACCCGTTGCTCGGCGGTTCCGGCCGGGGTCGGAGTCCGTCTCCCTGCGCCGGTACCTGACTGGCCAATTCATCACGATCAAGCGGAGGTAGGCCATGCCGAAGGTCTACAACTGGCAGATCGGCCGGGAGATGGACTACCCCTTTGAGGGCGAGCGTCCCCGACGGCAGGCGGCGGCGGTGTTCGACACCAACAAGTGCATCGCCTGCCAGACCTGCACCATGGCCTGCAAGACCACGTGGACGTCGGGCAAGGGTCAGGAATACATGTTCTGGAACAACGTGGAGACCAAGCCGTGGGGCTCCTACCCCATGGGGTGGGACGTGCGGGTTCTGGAGATGCTGGGCCCGCAGGTGTGGGACGGCGGGGTGTACCGGGGGAAGACCCTCTTCGAGGGGGCGCCGACGGGCGAACGGGCCCTGGGATACCTGCCCGAGGACCTGGACTACGCCTACCCCAACCGCGGGGAAGACGAGACCAACCTTCCCCTGACCGAGGACCGATTCTACCTGCGCCTGCCGCACGACGCCTGGTTCTTCTACCTCCCCCGCATCTGCAACCACTGCACCTACCCCGCCTGTCTTGCCAGCTGCCCCCGCACGGCGATCTACAAGCGTCCGGAGGACGGCATCGTGCTGGTGGACCAGCAGCGGTGTCGGGGATACCGGGAGTGCGTGAAGAACTGTCCCTTCAAGAAAGTCTTCTACAACCACACCACCCGGGTCTCGGAGAAGTGCGTGTTGTGCTTCCCCGCCGTGGAGCGAGGGATCCAGCCCCGTTGCATGCGCACCTGCATCGGCAAGATCCGGACGTTTGGATTCGTGAGCACCCCGGACCGGGCCCGAGCCGACAACCCCGTGGACTTTCTGGTTCACGTTCGCAAGGTGGCTCTGCCTCTGCTGCCGCAGCTGGGCCTGGAGGCGAACGTCTACTACATCCCACCGGTGCACGTGGGGAACCTGCGGTTTTTGCAGATGCTCTTCGGGCCCGGGGTGGAACACGCGGTGGCCACCTACCGGAAGGCCATGGAAGGGGGCGACGAGGAACTCCTGGGGGTGCTGCTGTTGGCCGTCTCCACCGACCGCATCGTGCACCGCTTCCGGGTGCACCGGGGCTACGCGTACGCCTACGACGAGCGCGGCGAGGAGGTGGTGCGGGTGCCGCTCCGGGAACCGACCATGGTGCGGCCCGCGTACGATTTGGACCGCCGCGCCTACCGATACAACGTCACGTGAGGTGCTGGGATGGCGGTCCGCAGGATCACCCGACGTCAGGCTCTGGCGGGGCTCGCGGCCCTGGGCACCCTGGCCCTGCCGGAAGCCCTCCAGGCCCAGCAGACACAGCAACCGGAGGTCCATTCCGCCCGAGTCCCGGGTCCCCTGGCCCTGAACCCGGAGGCGGAGGCGTGGCGGCGCGCACGGGCCGCGGAGATCCCCCTTCTCGGACAGGCCATGACGCACCCGTTCAAGATGCGGCCGTCTACGCCTTCCGTGCAGGTGCGATCCCTCCACGACGGAGAGCGGATTGCCTTCCGGGTGGAGTGGCGGGATCCGCAGCCGGACTGGCGCACCATCAAGACCCGAGAGTTCAAGGACGGCTGCGCGGTGATGCTGTTGCCGAAGGGGGCCGGCTCCTCGGAGTGGATGATGGGGACTCCCCAGATGCCGGTGACGGTGCTGCACTGGCGGGCGGACTGGCAGCTGGACCTGGAGGCAGGTTTTCAGGACCTGGAGACCGCGTTCCCCAACGCGGCCTTCGACTTCTACCCGCCCCTGGTGGGCCTCGACCGCCCGAAGCTTCCCGACGGATATCCCGTTGAGGCCCGCCGGTGGTTGCCCGGATGGCACGTGGGGAATCCCCTCTCGCAACCCCGCAAGAGCACTCCGGTGGAGAAGCTCCTGGCTCAGGGCGCAGGGACCCTGGAGGAGCTCCCCACCCAGAACGCCACAGGCCGGGGCGCGTGGAAGGACGGGCGGTGGCGGGTGGTCCTGAGTAAGCCCTTGCGCGCCGCGGACGCCAGGGAGATCACTCTGGCACCGGGCGGCACCTACGCCGTGGCGTTCGCGGTGTGGCAGGGAGCCGCGGGCGACCGGGGAGCGCGGAAGTCCATCACGCTGTTGGGCCGGTTGCGGCTGGACCCGTAGCCATGGATGCCGAAGCCGCCCGCCAGCTCCTGGCCAGGGCCCTGGCTTATGGGGCGTGTGCCAAGCTCCTGGGTGCCCACTCCCAGGAGACGCTCTGTGCGGAGTCGGTGTTGCGGCTCCAACAAAGTCTGGAGCAACTGGGACTGGAGGACGGCCAGAGGCACCTGCAGGCGTTCCGCGAGGACGCGGAGACGGACCCGGAGGGCTACCGCGCAGAGTACTTCCGGCTCTTCGAGCGGGGAGCGGCTTCGCTGTACGAGGCCACCCCCACCGGCCCGAGCCCCCTCGCGGGCCCTGACGTCCTGCGGATCGCGGACGTAGCCGGATTCTACCGGGCCTTTGGCTTCGAAGCCCGCGGCGAACGGCCGGACCACCTGAGCGCACAGCTGGAGTTCCTGGCCCTGGTCTGCTTGCAGGAAGCCCACGCCCGCCTCGCAGACCTCCGGGAGGAAGCACAGGTCTGCGCGGAGGCCCGGCGGTCCTTCCTACGGGATCACCTCGCTTGGACCAGAGGTCTAGCAGAGCGAGTGCGGACCGCTACGTCCCGGGCATCCTTCTACCACTTAGTGGCCCTGGTCGAGTCTCTGATAGCGTCCGACACCCCCTGACCCTCCCCGCAAGACGCCAGGGGCGCGGACATAGGCCTGTCAAAGCCGGTCTGCATCCAACCCACCTTTGGCCCTGTCCCTCAGAAGCTGCTCGGGCGGAACCGACAGCCGTCGGTCCGGGCGTGGAGCCGGGCAAACGCCGGCGACAGTCCCGCCAGGAGGTGATCCACCCAGCCGGCGGACGCGGCGCAGAGGATGATGTCGAGGCACCGGGCCCCGGGCGTGAGGCAACTGAAAGAGCATTCTGACGCAGACCCTCTCTGCGGGCACCGTGGGTCACGCCGCTGAAATGGGCGGACACCTGGAGTGGTAGTCGTCATTTGCACGCCTTCGACCATACGGGTCTTGGCCTGGCGCTAGCCCGAACTGGAGGCCTAATTCCACAAGCTCCGATCAAGCCGCCACACGTGGTGGATGCCATCGACCGTCCCCACCACTGTGGGGCGTCTCAAGTCAAACTTCCCCGATGCGAACACGAGGGGCGCGCCGGACAGCCAAAGCTCGCAGCCCGGAGGGCTCAGCGCTGGGGGGATTCGAACCGCCGACCCGTGGCGCCAAACCTGGGAGCGATGCTGATCTCGACCAGACCACCGGCAAAGCATCTGGGCCTCCCGGGGCGGAGGTCAGCGCCGGGCTACTTGACGATCTGTCCGTCCCGGATCCGGACGATCCTGTCCGCCTCTTGTGCGAACCGGTCGTCGTGGGTGACCATGACGAAGCTCTTGCCCGTCGCCCGGTTCAGCTCTCGCATGAGGTCAAGCACCGCGCGACCATTCTGGCTGTCGAGGTTTCCTGTGGGCTCGTCCGCCAGCACAAGGGCCGGGTCGTTGGCCAGGGCTCGAACCACAGCGACCCGCTGCTGCATCCCTCCTGAGAGCTGCGACGGGAGCGCCCGGGCGAACCGGGAGAGCCCTACCGCCTCGAGGAGATCCGCCGCTCGCTTCCGATCCTCCGGCCGGACCACGCCCCGCAGCTGCAGGGGGAGGAGCACGTTCTCCTCGACGGTGAGCTCGGGTAGGAGGTAGTAGTTCTGAAACACGAAGCCCAGGAGGTCCCGTCGCAGGGTCGCACGCGCATCGTCCGACAGAGCGGAGACATCCCGTCCGGCCAGTACCACGGTCCCCGACGTGGGCGTGTCGAGCAGCCCGATGATGTTCAGCAGAGTCGTCTTTCCGGACCCGGATGGGCCGATGATGGCTAAGAACTCGCCAGGCAAAACCACGAGGCTCGCCTCCCGCAGCGCCCACACGGGTACCCCCTCCGCGTAGACCTTCGAGACTCTCTCCAGCCTGACGATGGGCTCCATCCTAGCTGCCCCGGATCACCTGGATGGGGTCCACGCGGGCAGCCTGCCGTGCCGGAACGAGGGAAGCAAGCCCTCCCACGAGCACGCTCAAGAGCACGGAGGCGAGGACGAGCCCCGGGTTCAGATCTACCGGGAAGACTTCTACTCCAGGGCGTGCGGCGGCCGCGCGGGCCTGGTAGAAGAGCAGGGAGAGTCCCGACCCCAACGTCCCGCCGACAAGACCGCCGGCCAGGGCGAGGAGGGTACCCTGGAGGACGAAGATCTGGGTGATCTGACGCCTGGTGGCGCCGATGGCGCGGAGGATCCCGATCTCCCGGAGGCGGGCGAGGACGTTCGTGACCAAAATGCTCACGATCCCGAAGCCCGCGGCCAGGATCACGAAAAACTGGATCAGGAAGGAGGATTGGGACTGAGCCTGGAGGCCGGTGAGGAGTTGGCGGTTCTCCTGCATCCAGGAGCGCACTTCCAGCCCTGCTCCTGCGGCGATCCGGTCAGCCAGGCGGTCCGCCTCGAACACCCGGCGCAACCGGACGCCGATGGTCGTCACGCCGGAACCCAGGCCCAAAAGGAGCTGGGCCTGCCGGAGGTTCACGAACACCACGCCGTCGTCCAGTGCAGCGAACCCCGTGCTGAGGATGCCCGCGACCCGCAGAGTTCCAGATCCGCCAGGACCCGTGACACGGAAGCGGTCCGACAGTTCAAGACCCAGTTTCTCCGCAAGGCGCACTCCCACCACCGCTTCCCCTGAGCCCAGCCCGAGGTAGCGGCCGAGGAGGAGCCGCTCCTGAAGGCGTAGGGCGCGGTCCAGCCTCACAGGATCCGCGCCCACGATCCGAACGGACTCTCGCCGACCCTCCCGCACCGCCAGGGCAGGTCCTTCCGCACTCGGCACGGCCACGGCGACATCCCGATCGAGAGTCTCGACCCAGGCCGCGAGACTGGCCCAGTCCTCGATGGTCCGCGAACGGGATTCTCCACCGGATCGACTGCCCACGTAGAGAAACCTGTGAGAATCCAGCAGGGACCAGACGGCCACTGGCTCACGGGACGCGCGCTCGATGATCACGTGGGGGATGCCCCCGGTGGTGGTCTCCAGGAGACGCCGCTGGAGGCCGCCGATCAGGGCGTTCAGGAACACGACGAGCGCCACGCTTACGGCCACCACCCCGGCCGCGAGGGCGCTCTGGCGTCGGGCCGACCGAAGTTGGCGGATCGCAAGGACCCAGACGACCGTCCTCATCCTCCCCCTCCCGCCGATTGCCAGCGCACCCGCACTCGCTGACCCGGCCGCACCCGGGTCGGGTCCAGCACCACGGCATCCTGCGGGCTGAGACCCTTCAACGCAACCCATCGATCGCTCTTGCCCAGCACCTCGACGGGCAAAGCTTGTACCCGACCGCCCCGCACCACCATCACGGAGGCGCCGGACGAGGTCTGGAGGACGGTTCCCAGGGGCACTGTGAGAGCCCCGGGCCATGCCGCCACTTCCAGGCTCACGTCGAACGTCATCCCGATCCGGGCGAAGGCGGGGAGGGAGAGCGGCCGCAACCGCAGGCGTACTGTGCCCCGCTGCACATCCACCTGGGGATCGATCTGGGTCAGGACGGCAGAGGATACCGATCCGGTCGCCACCAGGGTCGCGCGCTGACCCACCTTGAGGCGCGGCAAGTTCTCCTCATCCAGGTCCACCACCACCTCTAGGGCCTTCGGCTCCGCCAAGCTGACCACGACCTCTCCGGGGACCACCGGTGCGCCCTGATCCTTGTGCACGTCGAGCACGGTGGCAGTGAACGGGGCGTACAAGACGGTGCGGGACAACCGCTCCCGTGCAGAGCGAGCAGCCTCCATCGCCTCTCGGTAGCGGGCTTCGGCGACGCGCACTTCTTCCGGGCGGGGTGACCGCAGCAGGGCAGCGAGGTCCAGGCGCGCGTCGCGCACCTCGGCGGCCACGCGGGCTTCCAGAGCTTTCAGGTCCGCCCTGGCTGCCTCGACCTGTGCTTGAGACGCCGGACGCTGGGCGAGCTTCAACTGCTCTCGGGCCGCTCGAACCTGTTCTTGTGCGATCCGCACGCGGGCCCCCTCGGCCTCCAGCCTGGCTCGGGCAGCTTCCTCCTCGGCGGCGGCGCGTTCAAAGTTCAGGCGCACCCGCTCCACTTCCGCGGCGGACACAGCGCCCGCGGCGTACAGAGTCTCAAAACGCCGCAGATCAGCCTCCGCGGCCTCCCGGTTCGCCCGAGCGGTTCGGGCGGCCTGTTCCTGGGCGCGTACAGCCTCCCGGGCAGCCTTCAGGGACGCCCGGGCCTGGGCTAGGACGGCTTCAGCCGCGCTGACGGCTTCCGGCCGCGCCGACTGGAGGTCCCGCAGACGTTGGCGCGCGGCCTCGATCTGCCGTCTGCCTCCAACCTGGGCCAGCTCCAGACGCGACCGGGCCCGCTGCACGTCCTCGCGCGAGGGCCCGCTCTGCACCCGCTCCAGCTCGGCGCGGGCGGTGCTGACCCGGGCCTCAGCCTCACGGAGGGCCAGCATGGCGTTCGTCGGGTCGAGGCTAACCAGAGGATGTCCTGCGGAAACCTGCTGGCCGCGCCGTACGTGTACCCGGGCGATCACTCCGGGCAGGTCGAACCCCAGGTTCGTGGATTGGCGAGCCTGAAGCCGGCCGGTGACCACCACCACCTCACGGACGTCCTGGACCACCGGGCGGACCACCTCCACGGTGGCCGGTGGCCGCGCGAACCAGGCGAGGACCGCAAGGATCACGAGGACGACAAGGTAGAGCCATCGCCGCATCGTCACGACCTCCTGGACCGAGCGCCTTCCAGCAGAAGGCCTATGACGCCCTCCACGAGAGCCTCCCGCGGAAGGTCGGAGTAGCGTTCTGCCTCCCGGATCCCCTCGACGGCGACCAGGAACACGGGCCCCAGGATGTCCGCATAGGTGTCAGAGAGTTCACCTCGCTCCAAGGCTGCCTGGACGATCGACCTGAGCGGGCGAATTAGGCAATCCGCCAACCTCGCCTCGAGTCTTCTCTGGGAGGCTCTCGAGAGGAACGGAAGGTCGGTGCGAACGACCCGTGCCAGGTCCATGGGCGGCTGGGCGAGGATCCAGCTCGCCACGGCACGTAGGGCCTCACGAATCTCCTGTGCCGATCCGGCCGCTGACTCAATCCCCTGCCCGTAGCGACCGAGGGCGCGCTCGGCCGCTTCGACGTAGATCTGCTCCTTTCCACCTGGGAAGTGGGCGTACAGGGAGGGGGTGCGAAGACCGACCCGTTCGGCGATCTGCCGGAGGGACACCGACTTGTATCCGTGCGCCATGAACAATTGCGCGGCCACCTCGAGGATGAGACCCCGCTGGTTCAGGCCCGCGCCAACCTCCATGTTCTTATCTTAACTAACGATAGTTAGGAACATCAACGGGTCTTGTCGCGCACGCAGCTGACGTGCCCGAGGCCAGGCTCAAGGACAACCAGGAGAGTGGCCCGCATCCCCCAGGTTGAGAGGATGCGAGTGTATGCGAAGACCCAGCCCGGACCCTCGGCTCCATGGCTCATCGTGTTTGCGTGGGAGGGGTGCCCGAAGCCCACGGCTGAGGCCCGCCCACTCGGACTTTCGTCCACTGGGCCCTGGGGTGGGGGCTGCTAGATGCTCGCCCCTATCCCCCCAGGCTCTGTCTCCCGGCTCTGTCCCCGAGACACAGGTCCTCCCGCAAGGCGAACGTGCGGAATCCGCAAGGTCCCCAGCCCGGCGCCGTTGTGGCATTCGAGATTCGTGGGATGGCGTTATGTTGCGGAGGAGGGCGGAGTTCCCCTTGACCCCATCTTTGGGATCCTCAAGCTGTGCAAGCCGACGGATGCCCTTCTGGATGAGATGCAGTGTCCCAGGTCGAGGCGGGCGTGAAGAGTGCTTAGGTGCGGGGCGTACTTCTCCACCCCCGGGGCCTGCCGCGCGGTGTTCGCGCTGCTGGGAATACGGTTCGGCCCGATCTCCAGCCAGCGGTAAAGATGGCAGGCAGCCTGTGGCGGCCGGCGCCCACGCCCTGCTCCAGGCGGATGCGCGCCTCACCCGACCCCACCGTAAACTGAACGCGCTCTCGCACATCGGTCAACAGATACGAGGCAGCTGCTCACCGCTCAGCATGTTAACTACCCGTGATGCGCCGATGGCCGTCGTCATCGTGACGAGGCCCCCGTCGCGGGCGGCGCGCACGCGGCCGATGGTCCGCGCGTCTTGGCCCAGTGGAGTGCCGCGCAGGATCTCCAGCGCCCGCTCCGCGTCCTGAGGCGCCACGAACGCCACGAAGCGCCCCTCGTTGGCTACGTAAAGGGGGTCCAGCCCCAAGATCTCGCAGGCTCCCCGCACGTCGGGACGCACCGGGATGGCCGCCTCCTCCAGCTCCACGTGCACCTCTGCGGCGCGGGCGATTTCGATGACCGCGCCGGCCAACCCGCCGCGGGTGAGGTCGCGCAGGCAGTGAACCCGCACCCCGCTCTCCAGCAGCGCCATCACCGGCTCCACCAGCGCAGCGCAGTCGGAGGTGATCTCGCTCTCGAAGCTCAGCCCCTCGCGGACGGCCATGACCGCCATTCCGTGCCGACCGATGTCACCGTTGAGTAGGACGACGTCACCGGGGAGTACCCGCTGCGGACGGATGTCACGCCCGGGAGGCACGATGCCCAGCCCGGCCGTGGTGACGAAAAGGCCGTCCCCTTTGCCCCGGTCCACGACCTTGGTGTCCCCGGTGACGATGGGCACGCCGGCAGCAGCCGCGGCGTCCTGCATCGAGCGAACCACGCGCCACAGGATCTCCATGGGCAGCCCCTCTTCCAGGATGAAGGCCGCGCACAGGGCCAGCGGCCGGGCGCCGCACATGGCCAGGTCGTTGACGGTGCCGTTGACGGCCAACGTACCGATGTCGCCCCCGGGGAAGAAGAGTGGCCGGACCACGTAGCTGTCGATGCTCAGGGCGATCCGTCCGCCGTCAGCCTGAAGCACCGCCCCGTCGTGGCGCACCTCCAGCGGCGGGTTGCGGAAGGCTGCAAGAAACATCTTTTCGATCAGCCCGTGCATCAGCTTGCCGCCGCCGCCGTGCGCCAGCAGGACCTGGGGGTATTCGCTGATGGGGATGGGGCAGGAGAGAACGAAGTCCTCCGCGTCCCTCATGGCCGCGCGCACCTCCATGTGTACTGGCGTTACGACGGAGCCCCCGCCGCCGACCCGCGACGGTAGCGGTAGTAGGCGGCGCAGGCGCCCTCCGACGAGACCATGGTGGCCCCCAGGGGGTGCTCCGGCGTGCAGCGGGTGCCGAAGGCGGGGCACTGCGGCGGCTTGAGCACCCCCTGCAGCACCAGGCCGCTGAGGCACTCCGCGGGCTCCTCCACCTCCCGGTCGGCCAGGCCGAAGCGCCGCTCCGCGTCGAAGTCAGCGTAGGCCGGCTGCAGTCCCAGGCCACTTCGTGGGATTTCCCCGATACCCCGCCAGCGCCGCGGCACCACGCGGAAAACCTCGGCGATCAGCTCCCGGGCTGCCCGATTACCCCGGGGACGGACAGATCGGGCATACTGATTTTCCACCTCCGCACGTCCCTCTTCCAGCTGCCGCACGCACATGTACACTCCCTGTAAGATGTCCAGGGGCTCGAAGCCGGTGACCACGATGGGCACGTGGTAGCGCGCGGCCAGGGGTCGGTATTCCTCGTAGCCCATCACCGTGCAGACGTGCCCCGCGGCCAGGAAGCCCTGCACCCGGTTGCCCGGTGAGGCCAGGATCGCCTCCATCGCCGGCGGGACCAGGACGTGAGCGATCAGCAGGCTGAAGTTGCGCACGCCTTCACGCTTCGCCTGGACCACCGCCAGGGCGTTGGCCGGCGCCGTGGTCTCGAAGCCCACGGCGAAGAAGACCACCTGCCGCTGCGGGTGGGCCCGGGCCACGGCCAGGGCGTCCAGAGGGGAGTAGACCACGCGCACATCCGCACCCCGCGCCTTGGCCGCCAGCAGGTCGCCGCGCGTACCGGGCACGCGCAGCATGTCGCCGAAGGAGCAGAAGATCACCCCGGGCATTCCCGCGATCTCCACGGCCTTGTCGATGAGCTCCAGCGGCGTCACGCACACCGGGCAGCCCGGCCCGTGCACCAGGGTGATCTCCGGCGGGAGCAGCTCGTCGACGCCGAACCTGACGATGGTGTGGGTCTGGCCGCCGCAGACTTCCATGATCGTCCAGGGTCGGGTGGTGACCCGGGAGATGGCCGCGGCCAGCCGCCGCGCAGCCCTCGCGTCGCGGTACTCGTCGATGAACCTCACGGCCTCCTCACCGGCCCCTCAGGGAGGTGAGTCTCCGGAGGAGGACGGCGGCCCCTCAGGGGAGGCCAACTCCCCCGCCAGCTCCTCCCCTTCCAGCTCGGCCAAGTAGGCGAAGATCCGCTCCGCCTCTCGCTCATCCACCCGGCTGATGGCGAAGCCCACGTGCACCATGACGTAGTCGCCGACCTGCGCCTCGGGGACGAACGCTAGGTTGACCTCCTTGATTACGCCTCCGAAGTTCACCCGGCCGCTGCGCTCCAGACCCTCGCCGGGGCCTATGCTGACGATCTTGCCGGGAACCGCCAGGCACATCCTGCCTCACTCCTCCCGACGCAGCCGCGCCGCCACCACCTGGCCCAGGGACAGGCCGCCGTCGTTGGGCGGGATCCGCTGGTGCCAGTAAGGGCGGAACCCCTCACCGCGCAGCAGCCTCACCGCGCGTTCCGTCAGGTAGGCATTCTGAAAGCAGCCCCCGGTGAGGACGACCCGCTCCTCCCCGACGCGGCGGGCTACGGTCAGCGTAGCCTCTGCCAGCGCGTTGTGGAAGCGGGCGGAGATGAGCCCGGGGGGTACCCCGGCACGCCCGTCGTCGAGGACGGACCGCACCATGGGCTCCCAATCCAGGAGCAGCAGGCGCCCGCCGCCGGCGTCTTCGGCCTCGACGACCGGCAGGGGGTAGGCCTCGTCGGTGGCCACGCCCTCCAGCAGGAACTCCAGCTCCATCGCCGCCTGCCCTTCGAAGCTGCAGCGCTGCCGGATCCCCAGGATGGCCGCCACTCCATCGAAGAGGCGCCCCACGCTGGAGCAGGGCGGCGAGTTGACCCCGCGGACCAGCATCTGCCGCAGCACCCGCCGTTCGGCTTCGGAGAACGAGGCGACCGGCGCAAGGTGCACCATCTCCAACGCAGCGTCACCGAAGATCGCGTGGAGCAGGCCCACCGCCGTCCGCCGCGGCTCTCGCACCGCCTGCTCGCCCCCGGGCAGGAGGAAGCGGCGGAAGGAGGCCACGCGGCGGAAGCCCTCGGCGGTCACGCGCAGGAACTCCCCGCCCCACACCGTGCCGTCCATCCCGTCACCGCTGCCGTCCCAGGCCACGCCCAGAACCGAGCCCTCCAGTTCGTGCTCCGCCATGCATGCCAGGACGTGCGCGTGGTGGTGTTGAACCCGCAGCAGAGGCAAACCCCATCGCTCCGCGTGCTGCGCGGACAGGTAATCTGGGTGCGCGTCGCAGACCACCACGCGGGGCGCCGCCTCGTAGAGGCGAGCGAAGTCGTCGACGACCCGGACGAAGGCCTCGTAGGCCGGGGCGGTTTCCAGCGTGCCGATGTGCTGGCTGATAAAGACTTGCGCCCCCACGGCCAGAGCCACGGTGTTCTTCAGGTGGCCGCCGACGGCCAGGATCGGGTCGTCTCCCGCAGCCGGGCCGCGCAGCGTCACGGGCAGGGGTGCGTAGCCGCGAGCCCGTCGCAGGATTAACGGACGTCCCGCCACTACCCGGACCACCGAGTCGTCCACGTGCCGGGCTATGGGCCGGTTGTGCACCAGAAAGAGGTCCGCGATCCCGCCCAGGCGATCCAGGGCGTCTCCTTCGTCGGTGACGATGGGCTCCTCCGCCAGGTTCCCGCTGGTCGCCACCACAGGAAATCCGAGTTCGCTCATCAGCAGGTGGTGCAGGGGGGTGTAAGGGAGCATCACACCCAGGGAGGGGTTGCCCGGGGCCACCGCGGCGGCCACGGATGCGCCGGTCCGACGTCGCAGCAGGACGATGGGCGCCTCAGGCGATGCTAGGAGCGCGACCTCCTCCGCTGAGACCAGGCAATCCCGCCTGACCGCCTGCAGCGACGGGTAGAGGAGAGCGAAGGGCTTCTCCTCGCGCCGCTTGCGGCGGCGCAGGCGCTGCACCGCCTCCTCGCTGCGCGCGTCCACCAGGAGCTGGAAGCCGCCCAGCCCCTTCAGGGCCACGATGGCGCCCCGGCGGAGGGCCTCGGCCGCCTCCTGCAGCGCAGCCTCCCGGGCGGCCAGGACGCGCCCGCGGCCGTCCCACAGCGCCAGGTGCGGGCCGCATGTGGGGCAGGCTATGGGCTGGGCGTGGAAGCGGCGGTCCAGGGGGTCGTCATATTCCGCCCGGCAGGCAGGACACATGGCGAAGCCGCGCATGGTGGTGTTGGGCCGGTCGTACGGCAACGCCTCAATGATGGTGAAGCGCGGCCCGCAGTTGGTGCAGTTGATGAACGGATAGCGGTAGCGGCGGTCCGCCGGGTCGAAGAGCTCCCGCAGGCAGTCCGGGCAGGTGGCGATGTCGGGGAGGACGGCAACCGTCGTCGCGCCCTCCGCGGTGCTCTGCCTGATCTGAAACCCGACGAATCCCACCGCGTCCAGGTAGACGGCGTCCAGGCTGTGCACCGCTGCCCGCGGTGGCCGCTCCCGGCGCACCCGCCGCAGGAAGGTGCGCAGGGCCGCAAGCGAGCCCTCGACCTCGATTAAGACACCCTGGGTGGTGTTGCTCACCCATCCCGCCAGGCCCATCTCCGTGGCCAGGCGGTAGACGAAAGGCCGGTAGCCCACGCCCTGCACGGCGCCGCGGATGGTCACGCGGAGCCGCTGCACCCGGGAGTCCCGGGAGCGGGGCCGCTGCTCCGTCCGCCGGGGGAGGCGCTGGACGCCGGAGTCAGCCATCCCGCGTACCTCCTCCCCGCAGGTCCTGCAGGATCGAAGCCACCACCCTGTCCACCGCCTCCCTCACCCGCGCGGAGAGACCCACACCGGGGGAAAAGTGCTCCCCTTCGATCCCGTACACGAGCAGGCGGCGTGGCAGCTGCCCCAGGGCCCGGGCCAGCTCCACCGCCTCCGCCACTCCCATAGCGTGCGTGGAACCACGCGCCAGGGTCGCCGGCAGGGGGCCTTCCGCAGCGTCGAAGCGGTGCACGGTGCCCGGTGCCGCCCCCGAGGCGACGGCGTCCACCAGGATCACCAGGTCCGCTCCCTCCCACACCTCTAGCAGCGCCGTCCCCTCGCCGTCCTGCTCCACCAGGCGGACACCGCTCAGCGCCCGCCGCCGCAGGCGCCGGACCACCTCCCGCCCCACGGCGTCGTCGCGCCGGTAGGGGTTGCCCACCCCGATCACCAGGGCCCGCCAGCGTCCATCGCGCTGTACCCGGGTGGAGCACACGGCCTACTCCCGGTCCACCCGCAACGTGAGGAAGTGGGTGGCGCAGGAGATGCAGGGGTCGTAGTTGCGGATGGCTTGCTCGCACTGCCAGGTGAGGGTGGCATGGTCCAGGTCGACCCGCGGAGCGACGAAAGCCCGCAGGTCCTCCTCCATCGCCTTCTGGTTCTGCGCCGTGGGGGGAACGATCTTCGCATCGGTGATCACCCCCTCGGCATCGATGGTGTAGCGGTGGTAGAGGATGCCCCGCGGCGCCTCGGTGCACCCGTAGCCCGTCCCCGCCCGGGGGCACACCTCGACGAACGGCCGCTGCGGGGGTTCGTACAGATCGATCAGCCGCAGCGCTTCCTCGCAGGCGTAGAGGACTTCCACGCTGCGCACCACGATGCTCTGGAAGGGGTTGCGGCACACCGGACCCAGCCCCGCCTCCCGCGCCGCCTCCTGCACTGCGGCCGGGAGGCGGTCGAAGTTCAGGTTGTAACGGGCCAGCGGCCCCACCAGGTAGGCTCCACCCGTCCTCAACCGGGAGTGCAGCGCGTTGGAGTAGGGGACCTGCTCCTCGACGAAGTGGTGGTCGTACTCGCGCACGGCGATGTCCAGCCCCCGGTTGGAGACCAGTCGCCCCTCGACGATAGGGTACTCGCGGGGATGGCGCAGGGCGACGAACTCGTAGTCGCGTTCGTAGTCGGGGAATGGCAACGTCCCGGCCCAGCGCACCGTTTCCAGCGCCGCATCCCGCGCCCACTTCAACCGCTCCGCGATCTGGGCCAGTTCGGCCTTGGCCGGGACACGGTAGAACCCGCCCACGCGCACGTTGATGGGGTGGACCTCGCGGCCTCCGAGCAGGGTCATCAGGTCGTTGCCGGCCTTCTTCAGCCCCAGCCCCCGCTGCACCACCTCCGGGTGGTCTCGGGCCATGTGGATGGCACTCTCATAGCCCAGGAAGTCCGGGGCGTGCAGGAGGTAGATGTGCAGGGAGTGGCTCGAGATCCACTCGCCGCAGTACAGGAGGCGGCGGAGGAGGCGCACCGGCTCCTCCACCTGGACGCCGCAGACGTCCTCCATGGCAGCCACCGCGCTCATCTGGTAGGCCACGGGGCAGATGCCGCAGATCCGCGCCGTGATGTCCGGAGCCTCGGTGAAGCGGCGCCCCCGCAGGAAGGCTTCGAAGAAGCGCGGCGGCTCGAAGATGCGCAGGCGAACCTCGGTCACCTGGCCGCCGCGGATGCGCACATCCATGGCGCCCTCGCCCTCAACGCGCGCCAGGTAGTCCACCTTGATGGTCTTAGTGCGCTTCATGACGCTCGCTCTCTGCGCGGAAGGCCTCCGCCCCCGCATTGAAGGTCCGCAGCACCCGCACCAGGTCCCCCTCGTCCACCCCCAGTGCCTTCCACCGCGCCATGAGGGAGGTGACGTTGGGCGTCTCCATGGGGCCAAAGCAGCCGTAGCAGCCGCGGCCGTAGGCGGGGCAGATGGCGCCGCAGCCGGCCTGAGTGACCGGACCCAGGCAGGGCGTCCCCTGCGCCACCATGATGCAGGGCGTGCCCCGCCGCTTGCACTCCATGCAGACGCTGTGGGACGGGATCGCCGGGCGCCGGCCGTGGAGGAAGGCACTGATCACTTCCAACAGCTGCGTCCCATTCACGGGGCAGCCGCGCAGCTCGAAGTCCACGGGCACATGGGCGGCCACGGGTGTGGAGGTCTCCAGGGTCTGCACGTACTCGGGGCGGGCGTAGACCAGCTTCCGCCACTCCTCCACGTCGGCAAAGTTTCGCAGCGCCTGAATGCCTCCGGAGGTGGCGCATGCGCCGATGGTCACCAGGAACCGGGAGACCCTCCGCACCTCCCTGATGCGTTCGGCGTCGTGGGGCGTGGAGATCGACCCCTCCACCAACGAGATGTGGTACGGACCGCGTACTGTGGCGCGCGAGGCTTCCAAAAAGTAGGCGATCTCCAGCTGGCCCGCGACCTCCAACAGCTGCTCCTCGCAGTTCAGCAGGGAGAGCTGGCAGCCGTCGCAGGAGGCAAACTTCCACACGGCCAGCTTCGGGCGGCGGACGGGGCGGCCCATCACAGTTCCCTCAGGCGGAAGAAGGGAGCGATGCGCTCGTACGGAAAAACCGGACCGTCCCGGCAGACGAAGAACGGCCCGTACTGGCAGTGGCCGCACTGCCCGATGCCGCAGTGCATGTTGCGCTCCATGGAGAGGTAAATGCGCCCCTCCGGCACGCCGCGCGCCTGCAGCTCGCGAACCACGAAACGCATCATCACCTCTGGCCCGCAGACCATGGCGATGGTGCTGGCCGGGTCGAAGCGCGCCCGCGGGATCAGCGTGGTCACCACCCCCACGTCACCCCGCCAGCCCCCGGGTGCGGCGTCCACCGTCACTTCCACCTGCAGGTCCATCCGGCTGCGCCATCGCTGCAGGTCCCTCACGTACAGCAGATCTCCCGGCGTGCGCGCCCCGTAGAGCAGGGCGATGCGCCCGAAGCGCTCCCGCCGCGCCAGCAGAGAGTACAGTGCGGGGCGCAGCGGCGCCAGCCCGATGCCCCCGGCCACCACCACCACGTCGCTGCCGGCGGCCTCTTCCACAGGCCAGGAGGTACCGAAGGGACCGCGCACCCCCACCACTCCACCCCGGGGGAGGCGGCCCAGTGCTCCTGTCACCGCCCCCACCATGCGCACCGTGTGCACCAGTCGGCCCGGATGCGCCGGGTCTCCACTGATGGAGATGGGCACCTCGCCCACGCCAAATACGTACAGCATGTTGAACTGTCCGGGGGCGAACTCCCCGAGCCCCGACCCTTCCGCCTCCAGCTCCAGGGTGACGGTGTCCCGTGTCTCCCGCCGCCGGGCGCGCACGCGGCAGGGCACGGGCCACAGGGGCGCGGCAGAGGCCTCAGCGGCGGGGAACATGGCCGTAGACGTCCAGCAGCTGCAGCCTCGTGGCCTGCAGTCGCTCCTGGATGATCCGGGCGAAGCGCGTCACCAGCGCGTAGCCCAGGCTGTGGTCCTGCTCGCATTTGTCCCTCAGGCACCGGCCGTCCATGGCTATGGCTCGCACCAGCTCCACAGCCCGGGCGTCGAAGTGCCAGCGGTAGGGAGGAAAGAGCCACGACCAGCCGAGCACGTCCCCTTCGCTGATGGTCTGGATGGTCAGGGAGCCTCGTCCTGGAACCGCCATCTCTAAAGCGACGCGACCGTGGCGGAGGAGGTAGAAGGTCTTCGCCTCCTCGCCTTCTCTGAAGATGTACTGCCCCGCCTCGAAGCGCACGTTGGCGGCGCAGCCCGCCAGGACCTGGAGGTGCTCGCGGCGCAGATCCTTGAAGAACGGGTGTGCGGCCAGCAGCGGCTCAAGGTTCTCCATCAGTCTGCTCCTTCCCTCCGCCCCTCCCCTCCCCGCGGAGGGCACGGACCTCCTCCGTGATGTCGATCCCCACGGGACACCAGGTGATGCACCGACCGCAGCCCACGCACCCCGACGTCCCGAACTGATCGATCCACGTCGCCAGCTTGTGCGTCAGCCACTGCCTGTAGCGGGAGGCGGTGGAGGTACGCACACTGCCGCCGTGGATGTAGGAGAAGCTCAGGGAAAAGCAGGAGTCCCAGCGCCGCCAGCGTTCCGCGTGTTCCCCCGTCAGGTCGGTGACGTCCACTACCTCGTGGCAGAAGCAGGTGGGGCAGACCAGGGTGCAGTTGCCGCAGGCCAAGCAGCGGGCGGCGGTCTCCTGCCAGCGGGGGTGCTCCGCATTCCGGTACAGCACCTCCCGGATGTCCCTGGTGTCCAGGTGACGGCCCATCTGCGCCGCGGCGGCGGCGATGATGGCCGCGGCGGCCTCCCTGTCGGCGGCCTCCGCCGGGCGGGAGGGTACGCCCTGCAGTACCTCCGCCCCCCGCGCCGTGCCCACCTCCACCAGGAACTCATGGCGCCCCTCCCCCACCATCTCCGTGAGCGCCAGGTCGTATCCGCCGCTGGCCCGGGGTCCAGTGCCCATGGAGGCGCAGAAGCATGTCCCACCGGCCCGTTCGCAGTTGACAGCGATGATGAAGACGCCCCGGCGGCGCGCGGCGTAGATAGGGTCGGGAGCAGCGCCCTGCAGGAAGACTCGATCCTGAATCTGGATGGCGTGCAGGTCGCAGGCCCGCACCCCGAGGAAGGCGTAAGGCCTGCCCTCCTCCTCACCGTCCACGCGCTGCCACCCCCCGTCCACCCGCCGGACCCTCCACAGGCGCATCTCCGGAGGGAAGAGGTAGCGCTTCCAGGACCCGGGGCTGGAGGTGTAGGCGAAGAGGCCCGCGTCCCCGCGGCGCTGCAGGCGGTACGTCCCGGGGCCCTGCTCTTCCATCCACCCAGCGGGCAGATCCGCGAGGGAGGTGATCTCCTCGTAGACGATAGCTTCCTCGCGCCGCACGGGCCCGATCAGCGTGTATCCGGCCTGCCGCAGGCGGGCCAGAATTTGGTCGAGGCCCTGCCGGTCGATGACGCGCTGATCTTCGGGCTGCATTCCTCAGGCTCCCTTATGAATGTACCGGTCTCCGCGCGGAGGGCCTATCGGGCCCATGCTCGATCCGCGGGTCGGACAGACGGCCGACCGCCGCAGTGGGACTGTACCCATCGACGGGCCTGTTCCGCGTAGGTGTGGCCTGTGGCCGAGGTGCGGCTGACTCTGAACGGGCAGGAAGTGACCACACCTTGCTTCATCAGTCCCGCCGGTCCTCCCCTGCTCGGTGCCGTAGCCCTGGAAAGCCTCTTTCTCGCCGTGGATCCGGTGGCCAAGCGGCTGGTGACAGTCGAGGGCTTCGCGGCGTAGCCCCCGACCGCCTGCCCGCCGGCCGGGGGGACTTCGGGGTCCTGGCAGAGAGTCAGGTCGTCATGATCACGCCGGCTCCCATCAGCCTGCCGGCACATCGACCTCGATGTCCTCCAGGATCATTTCGTGGTCGGGCTGCACGGGGAGGGCCGGCGCGCCGCAGGCAGGGCAGGTGAGATCGCTTTGAACCACGAAGGGGCGGCCGCAGGCGCGGCAGGTCTGCTCTACGGGCCGCGTGGTGAAGACCAGCTCGGCACCTTCGGCCGGCGTCCCCCGGCTAACCAGGTCGAAGTGCAGGCGCACCACCTCCGGCTCGATGTGCGAGGCGCTGGAGATCACCAGGTGCAGGCGGCGGATCGCATGAGCCCCCGCCCGCCGCGCTGCGTCCAGGGCCGCGGCCAGGATGCATTCGGTCAGCGCCAGCTCGTGCACATCAGCCACCAGCTCCACGACCAGAAAGACCGCCCCGCAATGCCGGCTGCATCACCGCGAGGACGGTCCCACAGTCGAAGGCTTCCGCGACCAGAATAGCCACCGCCTGCGGTGCAGGCAAACCCGGGGTGCGGGCCAGCTGCTTCATTTCCCAGGAGCCCGACATTGTGGGGAGCCGGACCCGGACGGCAGGCCGTCCTCCCGGATGAGGTGGACCGTGGCGGGTGGGGCCCTCACTGCGTAACCGTGTCCACGACGACGGGAGGCCGGGGCCCCGGCAGTTCATCCAGCAGCCGAAACCCGCGCCCATGTTTGCGCCGGACCGCTCCATTGGGTCCTCTTGGCTGAGGCGGGGATTGGCTGAAAACCTAGTCCTGACTGGATGTCCTGCTCATCCCCGGTCTCGCGCGAGTCCCCCTAGTGTGTCCAGTTTCGGGATCCTGTGCACACATCACGTGTGAAATGCTCGACTCATCGCCAGTCCCTGCCAGCCGTGCCCCAGCTGGGCACGGGCTATCACCCGCAGGCGGAACGCATGTGCACTGGACTCGGGGGTCATAGGTGGTCCTCCCCGTCTCCCCCGGAGGGGTTCCATCCAACGGAAAGGCGATGTCATATAGCCCTCCTTCACTGTCAGCACGAAAGTGAAACAGTTCACGTTATGGATACTCGGCCTGCACCGCGTACTTGCCGGACAGGGCGGGCCCGCCCACGCAGCTGGTAGGGATCGCACTCAAGGACGTGATGACGTCGATGTGCTATTCGGAGAAGGCCGGGAGGGGTATCAAAGAGCTGTTCTAGCCGATGTCACAGGTTCGCGTCGCGGGGTGATCACCGACGTGCGACAGGACCAATAGCGAGACCCGTTATCGAGAGGGAATGCCGACCCGCGCCAGCTTCAGGAGGTTACCCATCCAAAGACGTTGATCCATAGCACGCCCCATAGGTTCACCGCGACGCCAGCCGCGATCAGCGCAACGTGCCAGGGCCTTACCCGATTACCCACCGCCGCCGCCACCAGCAAAAACAGAAAGGGGTAGTAGTCCAGCGCGAAGCGATATCCGAACTGCGCAAACCCCCAGGTGCCGTGCATCGCGTTCGCCAGGGCCACGGGCAGGATCCTAGCCCAGCACGCCCACGTTTCTAGGCGACGCCGTGGCGCGCCAGCGGCAAGAACCATCGCGGGAGTGGTGATCCAAATAGCGAGGCCGGTCCAGGAGGGCGTTAGATACGGCGGGCGGTCGACGAACCTCGGCAGCTCCAGGAACATGGCCCTCAGGTGGCGCGTCGGCCTTCCTCGGACAGTTCTCGCCCGCGAGGAGATACCTCAAAGGGTGTGTGAATGGCGAGGGCGGCGTAGCCTCCTGCCTGGTGAACAACAGGGCTTGGAAGGCCCGGAAGTGGAGAGCCACTCCACGGACCAGCGGACCACGTCGGGCAGCCCTGGGTGAGGAAGGGCTGCACCAGTGGCGCCGAAACGTGATCCAGCCGCTTCATCCAGGAGTGCTCGAGGCCGAGGTGGCGGAGCTTCTGGGCCGGGTTCGATACCCGCGGCGCGCCGCCGTCGGCGCACCTGCCGGGTACCGGAACGGGGACGGCGAGCCGTGGAAGCCCGTGACCCCCAGGGGGCACCATCACCGTGGGCGGCCGGTGACCCGGAACCGATGGCGATCGGTGTAAACTTAGAATGAGGCGCGGCCCCGGGTCTGTTGCAGCCGGACGAAGGGCAAGCCGGTCTGAGACGGATGGAGAGAAGCGACGTGAATATTCTGCGAGAGTGGCAAGACGATCTGCGCGCTGTCCTCGGGGATGAGGAGTTCTCTGTACCCGAGGTACGCATCGGCGTGTTCTACACGGCGGCACAGGTCTCTACCGGGCACGTGGGGGTGGCGTTTACACCCCGGGGCTTGACGGACACGGTGTGCTGTCCACGCTCGGCGGCCGCGGCGCCGCCCGCGGGGCGCATGGCAGGCCGTCCGGCTTGGGAGCTCGCGGAGTATGCCTTCTCCCAGGTGTCGCTGCGACGGGCAGTGGGAGTGGCCGTACTGAACGCCCTATCCGCGCTGGCGCTGGAACGTCACGGCATTTTGGGGGGGCGGATCCTCCCGGGTGTGGACGCGCTGGAGGCGGCCCAGGTACGAGCCCCGGACCGGGTGGCGATGGTGGGCACCTTCGCGCCCTTCATCAAAGCTCTCAAAGGTAAGGTGGCAGATCTCTGGGTCGTGGATAACCACCCGGAGGCGCTCAAGCCCGACGAGCAGCCCTTGTGGAGGCCGCCGGAGCACGCGGCGGATGTGCTTTCCCGGGCCAGCGTGGTCATCATCACCGGTTCGGCGCTGGTGGAAGGGGGACTCGACGAGTTGCTGGACGCCGCACGGACGGCCCGCCGTGTCGTACTCGCCGGCCCCACCGCCTCGCCATGGCCGCCCACATTCTTCGCACGGGGCGTCCATGTGCTGGGCGGCATTCGGGTGTTGGATGGGGAGAAGATGCTGCGCATCGTTGCCGAAGGGGGCTCGGGCTACTTCTTCGAGAACGCGGCGCAAAAGGTCTGCGTAGTGCGGGAGGCGCAGCCGGCGTCCCCGTCGCGTTGAGCTTTAGGAGCGCAGCCCGCTGTCAAGTTTGGCGCGCTGACGATATCGGGTGAGGCCCCAATAGCCTGGGCCCGGCCGCCGGCGTATCCCTGCCGCCGACGGCCTGTGTTCCCGGACCTGCTGGAGCTCACTCACCAGCTCGAGGCAACCACCCCGCCCGTAGGCTCTACGCGGTATCGCCCCGGGGCGGTCACATAAAGCTCAGCGCCGGGGTGCCCCTGTGTTTCAGAACTCACTCCAGGCCCGTAGACACGAGCCCGACGGACAGAGCTCCTTAAACCTGCGTTACTCTACCACTAGCGTCGCTACCATCCCAGCCTCCTTGTGGCCGGGGACGGTGCAGACCACCGGGTAACGCCCCTTCGCCTTCGGGGTGAAGCTGATCTCCCCGGTCGTACCCGGCCTGATGGGCTGAGTCTTCGCGTTGAGTTTTTCGATCAGGATGTCGTGCTCGATGACCCCTTTATTCTCGAGGACCAGCTTCACCGGCTGCCCCGCCTTCACCTTGATTTCCTTCGGCTCAAAGGCGAACTCCTTCGCCACCACCTTGATGGAGCTCGGGGCCGTCCCCGCGAGCCCGGCGAGCGCTGTGAGCAGCACGATCCCGACAGCTAGGACCACTGCCTTCCGCATCCGCATCACTCCCTCCTGGGGATGTCGGACCGAACAAAGGCCTCGGCCCGGCACCCGCCGTAACGCCAGCGCCGGGCCGAGAGTCAGCCGATCCGCTTTGTCCAAATTAATTGTAAACGGAGTTGGAGATAGGGCTCTCGGGTCCGGACCCGATTTGTGAGATCGGGTGTTCACCCGACCCCGAACCGGGGGCCCGGCGCCGCTTGCCGTGCTCGGGCAGGGCCAGGCGTGCTGCTGACCGGTCCGGCCCTCAGGCCGGTCCCTCCAGGGTAAGGGTCGCCCCGGGGCCGCAGACTGCCAGGCTCACGAACGCACGGCCTGTTCGATGGTCTCTGGCGCGCGGGCAATCAAGATCGCCCACTGCCCGCCCCCTCGTTCCACGACCCTCCAGCTGTACCCCATCTGCTTTGCCAGGGGCGGGATGGTCTCGAGCGAAGGGGCGTGATCCGTCAGGACCTCCAGGAGCTCTCCTTCCGGCAACTGCTGCATCGCCTCCCACGCCTTCTTCATGGGGTAGGGGCAGACCTCCCCACGAACATCCAGCTTCACGATTCCACCTCCGTCAGGGGATCCGTTTTAACATTTGTGTTCCCGCATAAGCCCCCACGAGCAGGGACAGGCCGAACACCCACCCGTTCAACCCCATGGACGGGATCGCAGAGAAAAACGCTCCCACTGTGCACCCTGTGGCGATCCCCGCGCCGTAACCCATGAGGATCCCTCCGCCCAGTGCCTGGAGGTAGCGTTGAGGATGTGGGGGGATCCGGATCCGGAACTCCCCGGCCAGGAGCGCAGCCACCAGCGCTCCCGCCACCATCCCCACATCCAGAGTCAGGGAGTGGGTGACCAGTCGATCTCCCCCCAGGGTCAACGTGCACCCGCCCAGCTGCTCCACGCCCACGAGCGGCTGCGGAGGGAATCCCAAAAGACGAGATAACCCGGCGGACCACCGGGAGAGTTCGCCGGTGACGCCCCAGGGCATATGGGCCAGATACAGGAAGCTGTTCAGGGTGCCCAGGGCCGCTCCGCCCACCGTGGCGGGCCAGCCACGCCGGAACACCATCTCCCACAGCGCCTGTAAGCGACTTCGGAAATCTTCCCCCTTTGTTTCCTCCCGCCGCTCGGGCATCGCGAACCCAGCTCTGGATTCCCACCACAGGACCAGCAGGTACGCTCCCAGGAGCAGCCCCAGGGTCATACCTGTGCCTCCCGCGTACCCCACCAAAGAGGGCAGCCAGAGGACGGAGCCGCGGCCGATGCTGGTGTGCCACCACCAGTTCCAGGAGTGCACCGCAACGCCCAGCCCGATGAGAATCCCCGCAAACGCCACCCACGAACCCACATACCCCTCTCCCATGCGGTAGAGGGACCCGGAGACGCACCCGCCGGCCTGCACCATGCCGAATCCGAACAGCACCCCTCCGAGGATCAGGTGGATTCCGATGGGCACCACGTGGGCTTCCGGGGCGATGACGCCAGAGAACGGGTTGGGAACCATCTTAGACATGAGCAGGGCAAACCCCACCGTGGCCACCGCCATTCCACCCAGAATGGCCTTCATCATCCGGCCGGAGGAGAACAGGAACAGATCCCGGAAGGCGGAGGCGAAACAGAAGCGGCTGCGCTGCAGGACAAACCCGAAGGCGAGGCCGAATGCCCAGAACAGCGCGGCCTGCGGGCCGAACCGGATAAGCCAGACCCCAATCGTTGCCGCCAGCACCAGGAGGCCGATCCCCGCCGCAGCTGTCGCGCCCATGCCCTTTGACCGTCCCCTAACCCTCAGCGCTCCGTTGGCAGGTCCGCTCGGTTCCCCCACTCTTCCCAGGACCCGTCGTAGTTCCGCACCCGGGGGTAACCCAGCAGGTATTTCAGGACGAACCAGGTGTGGGCTCCCCGCACCCCCGTCTGGCAGTAGGTGATCACTTCCTTCTCCGGCCGGAAGCCAGCCCTTTGATACAGTGCTTCCAGCTCACCGCGGGGTTTGAAGGTGCCGTCCGGGTTCACCGCCAGGCGCCACTCCACGTTGCCCGCGCCGGGGATCCGCCCTCCCCTGGCCGCGCGCACGTCCAGGCCGGCGTACTCCTTCGGGCTCCGCACATCGCACAGCAAGGTCCCTTCCGCCCCCAGCCTGCGGACAATATAGTCCCAGGTGGCCACGATGGTGTGGTCCGGATCCGGAGCCACGTACGAGGACGGCCTGACCTGAGGAACGTCACGCGTCAGAGGGAAGCCCTCGGCCACCCAACGCTTCGATCCCCCGTTGAGGATCACCACCCTGGCGTGGCGGTACAGCTTGAACACCCAGAAGGCCCGCGCTGCCCACAAGCTGCTGGCGTCGTCGTACAAGACCACCGTGTCGTCGTTGCGGATCCCCAACCGACGCATGAGGGCCTGAAACTGCACCTTGTTCAGGGCCATCCCCCGAACCCGATGCTGGGGGTTGGTCAGCTCGTTCACGGGATCCACGTAAACCGCGCCGGGCAGGTGACCCGCCTGGTACACTTTGGGGTCGCTGCTCACATCTATAAGGCGGACTGCGGGGTTCCTCTGGTTCCCCTGGACCCACCGCGGATCCACCAGGACCTCCGGGTGAGCATACCCTTGCGTCGCCGCCGCCGTGGCAACCGCCAGTTGGCTCGCCACGACCAGGGCCAAAATTCTTCCAGCGAGAGCAAGCCGCATACGACTCCCTCCCAATCGAATTCAGCTGAAGTATCAGGAAATGGCTTTTCGGTACCTTCAGGGGAAGCGGAGGAGTGCCGGAGTGCGCCCCGTGAGCGTTCTAACTGGGAAGCAGGGCGCCTCCCGCTGTCCTCCGCCGAGGACAGATGCACTCACGCGGCCTGCGAAGCGAGTCGAACAGTACCATGCTGGTCGCTCCATACCCTACCGGCCCTGGCGGCGCCTGTCAAGGCCCCGGGGCTTGGAGAGGTCCTCGCCGTCCATCATGCAGAAAGGAGGCCCGTCGCCGGACATCCTGACCGCAGTCCCCATCAACGGATCGCAAGCTCAAGGTGTCCCACAAGGCTGCCGCGGCGCCGCCGGTATCACGCCGAAGATGCAGCACATGGCCCCTGAAGCTCGTTCAGGACGGCATCCAGGGTCTGGAGGAAGCCTGGCGCGCCGGCCGCGAGCGCGAGGTCGATGCGCAGCACCTCCGGGGGGATGGGTAGACCACTATCGGCAATGCACAGCAACTCCGTGTGTCCCATGGAGGCGACGACCTGCGCCAGCTGCGGGTTCAGGATGCCAGACCGCTTCATTCTCCACCCACCGTCACGCCCCACAGGGAGGGGAAATCGGCGATCCGCTCCCAGCCTTCGCCCTCTTGTACCTGCTGGACGCGCAGATCCTCAAAGTAGCGGTCCAGGACGGCTGCCCGCTCCATGGCCAGAGGCGGGGAGCAGTAGTCCTCCTCTTCCCACACCGCCTCTCCGGTGGTCGGGTCCTGACGGGCGTTTACCAGAGCGTGGAGGAGAGTCCGGCCGAAGGGACGCATGGACCGTAACTCACCCCGATCCAGGCGGGCCCGCAGTTCGGTGGCCAGCTCTGGCTTTAGCCGTGCGCGCACAAGGTAGTAAGCCATCCTCGTTCCATCATAGCCTCGGGGAGGCCCGCCGACCAGGCGAAGCCTTCCCGCAAAAGCCTCATGGCCCCTGGACCTCCAACCCGCTCACTCCGCGATCCCGCCGCCCCCTGCTCCCCAGGGGGTGCAGCAGCTCCGCCCCAGCCACCCAAACGGATCAAGCCACTTGACTGTGGACTCCCCCGCGCCCGGCCGTTCTGTGGCGGTTACGCGCCGGATCCAGGAGATGCGACAGCACGTGCCGAATCTTCAGCACGTGCTGCGCGTCTGCGTGGTCGGGAGCCTGAACTTTGACCTCGTCGTGAGGGTCCCCCGCCTTCCGACCGTCGGCGAAACAGTGACCGGCGGCGTGTTCGCCACCTTCCCCGGCGGGAAGGGCGCGAACCAGGCCGTGGCCGCCGCCCGGCTGGGTGCCCACGTCCTCATGGTGGGACGGGTCGGCGAGGACGACTTCGGCGCCAGGGCGAGGGCGGCCCTCCAGCAGGCGGGCGTGGACGTGACGTTTGTGTTCACCGATCCACAGGCCGCAACCGGCGTGGCCCTCATCGGTGTGGATCCCCAGGAGAACCTGATCCTGGTGGCCCCGGGTGCGAACGCGCGGGTGAGCCCCGACGACGTGGAACGGGCAGGGGCGGCCATCCGCGAGTCCTCAGTTGTGCTCCTGCAGCTGGAGATCCCTATGGAGGCCGTGCAGCGGGCCGCGCAGATCGCGCACGAGGCCGGAGCTTGCTTGGTGCTGGACCCCGCGCCGGCCGCGCCGATCCCCGATAGCCTCTACCCCCTCCTGCACGTCATAAACCCCAACGAGATCGAAGCGCGCGCCCTCACCGGCCTCCCCGTAAGCTGCGCGGAGGAGGCGCTCCAGGCGGCACGGCTGCTGTGCCAACGGGGTGCCCGTGCGGCCGTCGTGAAGCTCGGAGAGCACGGAGCGGTCTACGCCTCCGGGGACGCGCAGGGGCACGTGCCCGCCTTCCCCGTCACCGCCCAAGACACCACCGCGGCGGGCGACGCCTTCGCGGCCGCCCTGGGCGTCGCCCTCGCAGAAGGAAAGCCCCTCGCAGAGGCCGTGCGGTTCGCCAACGCCTTCGCAGCCCTCAAGGTGACTCGCCTCGGGGCGCAGTCCATGCCCACCCGATCCGAACTGGAAGCACTCCTCGCGCGCTGACCCCAGTGAGCAACTCATGGAGCTGGAGGTCAGCGAGCGCATCGGCGCCAACCGCTACGAGCGCACCCGTGAAGGCCTCAGGCGGGCCATCGGTGAGGTGCTGGCAGGCTGCTCTAACCCCTTGAGCTATGGGCCCGCAAACAGCCGGACCCGATTTTCGGGTAGCTCCGGCTCAGGCTTCTCCGAGGCCCCGCCCGTCAGGTCTAGCAGCCGTATGCCACACTAGCTTCAACGAATCGAAACAGACCCTGTCTGCGTGGCTGAAGCCAGGGGCTTGCGGCGGCCTTTTCTCCGTCAGTGAGACTGGCCCCACTCGCGAGCGGACACCCGGCGCACCGACGTCGCTCTCCATCACGGCTCAAAGACCACACCGTCCAGGACCATCCACACGCTCCGGGCACGAGCCTCCGCCTCCGCCTCCGCGGTCCGGCACTTACCTGCCACTGCGCCGACCACTGGATCCCCGGTCGCACGGCGCAGTACGTCAGCACGGCGTGCTGCCTGTTTCACGTCGTGCATTCTCACCTGTTCTGAGACCTCTGCCACCAGGTAGGTCTTCCGCCCCTCCCGGCAGCCCGCCACGATCACATCCGCCAGCAGCACATCTTCCTGTTCGT
>VAPR01000409.1_pt1 | contig 28507 bp, 30 predicted proteins | sample 3380701 | NCBI WGS metagenome assembly VAPR01 (sample SAMN11536904, study PRJNA540576) | hot springs metagenome | isolation source: hot spring wet sediment | place: Spain: Lobios | collected 2014-01 | reverse complement strand
GCCGGTCGATCGACCGGCCGCCTGCAGTCTTAGTTGGCATGAGTCGGGACGTCGGGATGGCGGCCACCGTCCCAGCTAATCCCCCAGAAGTGCCAGCGGAAGACCTCTTCGAGCGAGCGGAGCTCCTGGGTGATCGCCTCGGTGTTGGGTCGCCCCTGGCTGTCGAACCATTGCCGGAGTGGCTGCGGCCCGGAGACACTCGTGGCATGGGTGGGGAATTCAGGATGCGGCTGGCCGTCCCACGAGACGCCATTGAGATGCCAACGGAACCCTTCTACCAGGGTACGGAGAGTACGCGAGACCGTATCCACCTTCAGACGACCATCGGGCGTAAACCACGGGCTCTCATTGGGATTACTCGACACGACGAAGCCCCAGCTCATTGTTAAGGTCCGGCCAGCCGTGTCGCGAGCGGTCGCGGTCACGCCATAAAGCCCTGGCTCAAGCTGACGCGTGGTAAAGACGAACCAACTCCGCGCGTCGTCCCGCGAAATCTCGGCATTAAGGACTTGGCCGTTTAAGCGGAGCTCTACGCTAGCCAGCGGCTGGTCAGTCGAGAGCACTTCGACCGAGATCATGACAGGATCCGTGGGTGGCAGCGTCATGAAGTGCATCGGTGAGCGAGTCACAAAACGGATAGTAGAGGCGACCGTTACATGGGTCGGCATCTCTGGATGGTAGGCGCCATCCCAGGAGATACCAAAGAAGTGCCAGCGAAATGCTTCGCTGAGCGCCCGAAGCGATTGCTCGATCTGCACCCGGCGCGGCGTTCCATCAGCAGTAAACCACCATCCGTCACGCGCGTTGGCAGAGACAACGAACTGCCACTGGGCCGTGAAGGAGCGGCCGAGTACATCGGTTGCCGTCGCACGAACGGTGAAAAAGCCGGGCTGCAAGGTCTGCTCCACGCTCACGGTCTTTGTCTTGTCATCACCGGTGACAGTCGGTGAGAGTTCATTGTTGTTAAGCCAGAGGCGCACGGAGCGGACGCCGTCATCACTCGTTGCTGTCACGGCAATCACCACGGTGCCTGGAGCGACCGTCGCCCAAGGGCGGGGAGTTAACTCACGGAATGTCGGCCCGGCTGTGACACCACCACCCCGCGTCGACACGACACCGGTGGACTCGAAGTTCCAGAGGACGGTGAGCGGGTCGCTGCGGAAGAGCAAAGCATCGACCGCTCCCTGCCACCCAGCCCAACCACTGCCAAAACAACCGACACCGATACCGAGCCCGCCCTGCCCACTCTCTGGCACAGCGAGTCGCGCGTTCGGGAAGGCGAGCAGGTAGCTTGAGAGCGGACCTGGGGCTTCGCGAAGCAACCCACCGAGCCCTCGCTGCGACCACCAGCGCCCTCCAACTGCTTCCCATTCCTGCCAGGTGAGCGGCGTCACCGTGCCGTTCAGCTCCGGCTGGTAGATCAACCGGTCATCGGCAACCCCGTCATCGTTCAGGTCGACGTCAAGGAACACGTGTGGGGCGACGGCACCACCACGCGTCACGAACGTCCAATAGCGGATTTCGCGCACTACGGCGAGCGCGGTTCGTGCGACCGTCGGCTGAACTAACTGCGACCAGATCCGCCCCTCGTTGACCACGGCAACAGAGAACTGCAGGCTTCCGGTACCGTAGGGCGGCGTACCTGGTCCAGGCGCAAACTCCTGCTGAGCGAAGCCGCCATCCGTTCCACACGCCTCGACGTAGCCGCTCCAGCCGTCCATCGACTCTTGGGCAGCAACCGGGAGGAACGGCAGAACTGCCCCAAGGAGTAAGACCGCCACCGCGAGAAGCCGAACGCGCGCCACCAGGTGAGCCGGTTCCCGCATGGTCACCCTTCCCTTCCCGCTCGGATGCGAGCCGAACACGTCCCGCATCCCCCTCGCTGGGCTCCCTGGAAGCCTAGCGCAGTAGCCCACGCATGGCAACAACTCCCTTCCTTGTCGATATCGCGATATCGTGATATCCTCAAGACGCTGCCGATACGGCAGGAAGGGAGGAACCAGACCATGCGGACCATCGAGCGACTGCTGAGAATCCTGCACCGCGATCGATCACCGATCAGTGACCCAAGCTTCGCCGCCTACTACAGCGCCCTCGTCAGTGAGGCGGGCAGCGGCGTGCCAACGGTTGAGGAAGCGCGCCGTGACTTCGAACCGGTCCGCCGCCTCATTGAGCGCGCCTTCATTGTCTGAGACTTGCCTTGTGGCCTCTCCTTGGTCGATACTGAGCGCCAGCGCGGTATCGACCAGGGGAGGCACCCGTGACCTATCTGGACCGCGACCGTCTTGTCGAGTCTCTCCTCCGTGATCTCGACCGCGAGCTGGAACGGTATCCCGCTCTACGCGCATTCGCCGAACGGGTCGCTGACACGATCCTTGCGGCGCTTGCCGAGCACGAGCGGCGGCTCCACATGGTGACGCCAGAATTCGGTGAAGAGGAACGGAACGGATGAGCGAGCACTCTGCCGCCCCTGCGAACAGCTTTCCGCCCGTGCGTTTCGGCATCGGGACCGGGAACCGCCGCCCCTTCCCCGAACTCTTGGCCCAGTGGCGCTGGATCGAAGAACTCGGCTTCGACACCGCCTGGGTCGTTGATCACTTTATGGCAGCCGACAATGAGGACACCCCGTACTTTGAGGCTTGGACACTGATCGCCACGCTTGGTGTCCAGACCCAGCACCTCCGCTTCGGCGTCCTGGTGAGTGGGAACACTTACCGGAACCCTGGCCTGCTGGCCAAAATGGCGGTCACGCTCGACCATGCTTCAGGCGGACGCGTCGAACTCGGTATCGGTGCCGGCTGGTGGGAGCGCGAACACCGCGCCTATTCGTTCCCCTTCCCAAGCGTCGCTGACCGGATCGCTATGTTGGAGGAAGCGATCCAGATCATTGATCGACTGCAGCGCGAGCGACGCGTCACCTTCCACGGTCGCTTCTACCGCTTCGAGGACGCACCATTCGAGCCGAAGCCGCTCCAACAGCCTCGCATCCCGCTGATCGTTGGCGCCTTCAAGCCGCGCATGCTTCGGCTTGCCGCACGCTACGCCGACATCTGGAACACGCGTGGCGAACCTGACGAGGTCGGTGAACTCGCTCGCTTCGTCCGCCAGGCAGCGCGTGAGTTCGGGCGAGATCCAGCGACACTCCGCTGTTCGGTCTTCACGTGGCGACCGCCGTTTGAGAGCGTGGAGCGTTTTCGCTCGCTTGCGATCGCCTATCTCCAACACGGCTTCACCGATCTCGTTTTCCCTATGCCGCCGGAAGCACAGTGGCCGGTGCTTGAGCGCTGTGCACGGGAAGTGATTCCCGAATTGCGGCAACGGGCGGCACGGGGCGAGTTCAGCGTCTGAGACGCTGCCGGTGTAGGATGAGTCCAGCGGAAAGGGGGTGGGCTCGATGAGCCTTGCAGCCGAACGCTGGGAGCAGGCAATGACGCCTGACGAGTATATCGCCTCGATGCAGCAGTATCGCGCGGAGTTCGAACGGAACATCACCCGGACGCGTATCATGCCGGGTGACTGGGCAGCGTTCGGACAGGAACCGTTGCACATTCTCATCATTACCGAGGACTGGTGCCCGGATTCGGTCCAGTTCGTCCCGATGGTGATTGCCCTCGCCCAGCGTGTGCCAACGGTTGAAGTGCGCCTGGTGCGACGGAGTGAGCATCAAGACCTCGCCGCACACTATCGGCGGCCCGATGGCACACAGGCTATTCCGACCTTTGTCTTGCTGGATGCAGACTTCCAAGAACTGGGCGTGCTGATCGAGCGACCGGAACGCGCTGCCGCGGAGTTGCGCGCGGCGCTCGCCGAGTTCGCCCGTACGCACCCAGAACTCGAAGGAGTGGAACGCCCGTGGGCCGAGATGCCACCGGAGACACGCCTGGCCGTTCGGGCGTTCCTTAACGAGTGGCGTGAACAGCAGTTCGACCGCTGGACACGCTATCTGTTTGAGGATCTGGCTGAGATCGCCAAAACAGCACGAGTCCGCGCGGCTTGACGGGCGGTTTCGCTCGCAGGCCGCGTCGCGCGAAGGGATCGGATCGATGCACGACACGCAGCAGCCAGGCATCCACCACACGCACTACCGGCAGCCCGGCGGAAATGTCCCCACCGAAGCGACGGGTGCCACCAGCGTACACGCCGAGCGTGTCGAGGGGCAGATGGTCATCGTGCAGCAGAGCCGCGTCGAGCACCTGACCGGAGCCCGTGTCAGTCTCGAGCAGTCCACGGCCAACCACGTCGAAGCACGCAGCGCGCAGGTCGATCACAGTGCGATCCGTTATCTGGAAGCTGAACGGGCCGTAACCCTCCGCAGTGCGATCGCCCTCGCTCGCGTCCGGGAACTCCGCGCCGCGCGCGCTCGTATCGGTCTCCTCCGGGCTGACCACGCGATCATCGAGCATGGGCGCATTGGGATCGCTCTCGTTCGCGACCTTTCTGGCCCGGCGCTCGTCCGCCTCCCTCTCGCAACGCTGGCCACATTCATCGTCGGACTACTGGCTGGGGCACTCTTGGACCGTTCGATCACCGCGAAGCGGAGGTGAGCGATGGCCACAGCGTACCGACTCCTCCGTTTCCTCGCCAGTAGCGCTCTCGGTATCGCGGCCGGAGCAGCGGTCGCCGCTGCCCTCTCCTCGGAACGGCGGCGTGCGTTGGAAGCATCGCTCCGCGAGCGCTGGCACCGGGCCCGCGAAGCTGCGGAGAGCGAATCAGCACGGACCGAAGAAGAGCTGTGGGCACGGTTCCGCCAACTCGTGGGGCTCCCGACTGCTGATGGCCTGCCTCACGACTTCACCGCCCCGCCGTCTCGCTGAGCACTGCGTAGGCCCGCACCGGTACTGCTGATCCAGCACGGATCGGAATCGGTGCGGCATGGAAACGGAACGTTCGTCCAATGAGCGAGCTCAGGTTCCGCAGGTTCTCGACGATCGGTATGCCTGCGGCGAGCAGTTTACTGTGCACGGGACGGCTCAGATCGGCGACATTGTCGATGTTCCAGCTGTCGATACCGACGAGCACCGCCCCCGCCGTGATGAGTGACTCGGCAGCCTCGCCCACCAGATGCGGATTTGCTGCCAGGTACCGCTCCGTTCCCCAGTGGCGATCCCAGCCAGTGCAAATGAGAACGGCACATCTTGCCAGTTCCAAGCCGGCAAAGCGTTCCGGACCGATCCCAAGCTGCCCCTGTGCGACCAACCAACGGACATCGATGACAACGCCTGGGAGGTCGGCAGTCCGCTCCAAGGGAAGCGTCGCCAGGTCTGCACCATCCTCGTACCGGTGGAATGGTGCATCCAGATAGGTTCCGGAATTTCCGATGAACGTATAGCGGTGGATCACAAAGCTCGTGCCGCTGGCATACGAAGCAGCCGTTGCTGTACGCGTTCGATACTCCACGAGCTCTGGCTGAGGCAACCCCGGGAACATCGGAATACTCGCGTCGAAAGGATGCGTTAGATCGATGATGACCATCCGCAACCTCCTTCTGCAATTCATGCGTGCACCGAGTGCAGCGCGGGAGAGGCCGAGTGACACTGCGATCGTACTGCGTCCTCTCCAGCCCTCGTGACCGGATGAGCGAAAACGGGTACGCTGCACACGGCGTTCGGACGAGGGTCAACGCATGCTCGAGCGTGAACTTACACCACTGAGTCGTTGGCGCTTCTACCCAAGAGGGCTCCTTGCACTTGCACTTGCGACGTTCGTTCTCTTCCTCGCCCGAGGAATGATACTGCCGTTTCTCGTTATTTATTTCGCGCAAGTCGTGGGACTCGGTGAGGCACTGGTCGGTGCCGGAATCGCACTCTCCTCCGCGGTCGGCGTCGGTGCAACGCTGGCGCTCGCCAGCACTATCGACCGGTATGGAGCTCGCCGTGTTCTGCTCTACGCCCTGCTCGCCCTCGCCGTCGTCCACGCGACGCTCTGGCTCGGGCAAGAACCGCTTGTCTTTTTGGTGCTCATGTGCGCATTCGGCATATCCGTGAACGTCTACTGGCCCGCGTCGGACACTCTCGCGACCGCCTTCCTACCGCCCACACGCGCCGGCGAAGTATTCGCATTGCAACGACTGGCCAACGCGTTTGGCCTCGGGATCGGCGGGCTGCTGGGAGGGCTGCTTGTGAGTGACGGGAAGCTCACCGCGTACCGTTCGCTCTTCCTCCTCAGCGCTGCCGGCGTGCTCCTCGCCGCGGTACTGGTCACCCTGCTCGTTCCCCCAGCGCATTGCGGACATCGCACAGCCTCGTCGCGAGGTCGAACCGGATGGGCACGCGTTCTGGGAAATCGCCGGTTCCTGGCGAGCCAGGTGGTGTTGCTCCTCGCCGTCGCTGGCTTTACACAGTTCCAAGTGAGCGTGCCTCCCTTTCTCCGTTCGGAGGCTGACTTTTCGGAACGCGCTATCGGCCTGCTCTTCGCCCTCAATATGCTCGTTGTGGGTGCCCAAGTACCGGTGGCGCGCTGGATCGGCAAGACGCCGCTGGCATACCTGTTCGCCGGTACCGGCTTGGGATGGGCACTCGCCTACACCGTTATCGCGCTCGCGCCGAAGGAGCCGTTCCTTGCCTTCCTCGGGGCACTGCTCTACTCCGTGGCTGAACTCCTGTTCGTTCCTGCAGCACGTGCGGTTGTGATCGCGCTCGCTGACCCAGAGCATCGGGCTCGGTATCTTGCCTTTTCCAGTGTCGTTTGGGCTATCGGCTGGGGAGGGTCGGCTTGGATCGCCGGGACACTCCTCGAGAGAGGAACGAGCCTGACACTCTGGGGTGGGACGATCGTGATGATGGTCGGGATGAGTCTCCTTGCCTGGGGATTCGCTCGCTGGCTCGAACCAAGACCCCTCTCGCTGTCCTTCGTCGACGAAGAGGTTGGAACAGACGGTGGCTGAACAGATGAGCACTACTACAGAAATTCCGCTCGGGCTGACCAGCACAGAGGCAGCCAAGCGCCTTCGGCGCTTTGGGCCGAACGAGCCGGCGCCACCGCAACGCCGCCGAGCGCTCGTGCAGTTCTTGCAGTTGTTCGTCGAGCCGTTGACATTCGTCCTGCTCGTTGCGAGTGGGATCGCAGCACTCCTCGGCGAGTTCGTGGATGCCATACTCATTGTCTCGATCGTCCTCGCCAGCACGACAGTGAACTTCGTCCAAGCGTATCGATCGCAGCGCGCCGTGGAGCGCCTGTCTGTGAGCATCGTGCCGACGGCGACTGTGCTTCGTGACGGGACCTGGCAGGAACTCCCGCGCTGGACACTCGTACCCGGTGACGTCATTCGCCTCACCGCTGGCGATCTGGTACCCGCCGATGCACGCCTGCTGGAAGCGATACACCTCACAGTCCAGCAAGCAGCGTTGACTGGGGAATCGTTTCCGGTCGAGAAGCAGGCGAATCCAACTGCACCGCCGAGCCAGGATCCGGACGCCGTGCACATGGTGTTTCTCGGTTCCTCGGTCGTTTCCGGCTCCGGCATCGCCGAGGTGGTCGCTACGGGGAAAAACACGCTTTTCGGTGGTATCGTCGCCCGGCTCGGTGCACCGCCCCCTGAGACCGAGTTCCAACGCGGTCTTCGCGAGTTTAGTCACCTGATCACTCGTACCATCGTTGCGCTGGTGCTTGTCGTCCTCGCCGTCACGCTCTCACTTGGTCGTGCACCTCTGGACTCTTTGCTCTTCGCCGTCGCGCTCGCGGTCGGCCTCACCCCGGAGTTTTTGCCGATGATCGTCACCATCGCTCTCGCTCAGGGAGCAATCCGGATGGCTCGGCGCCGCGTGCTTGTCAAGTCGCTGCCAGCAATCGAGAACCTAGGCAGCATCGACATTGTCTGCAGTGACAAGACCGGAACGCTGACGCTCGGCGAGATGCGTCTGATGCGGGCACTGACCCTCGCAGGGAACGACTCTTCGCGAGTACTGCAGCTGGGCTGGATCAACGCGCGCGCCCAGTCCGGCTTGGCAAGCCCGTTCGATCAGGCACTGCTGGCTACCGAACTTCCTACATTGCCGACATTCACGAAAGTTGACGAACTCCCCTTCGACTTCGAACGCCGCCGGGTCTCGGTCGTCGTTCGCCTCCTGGGTGAGCCGCCACTCCTGATCACTAAGGGCGCTCCGGAGGCGATCCTGCCAGCATGCACCGCATTTGAAGACGAACGTGGCATCGTCCAGCCGTTCGACGAGACGATGCGACAGAACGCTGCAAGTCTCTTTCGGCAATTGAGCGCCGAAGGGCTCCGCGTGCTCGCAGTCGCATGGCGAGCGTGGCAATCACCTCATCCACTTCGTCCTGAGGACGAGAACGAGCTTGTCTTGGCGGGATTCCTCGCTTTTGCCGACCCACCGTTGTCCGAAGCGAGGGAAACGCTTGCACAGCTCGCCGCTGATGGGGTACGCGTGAAACTTCTCACAGGTGACAACGAACTCGTCGCAGCGGCGGTCTGCCGTGCCGTTGGACTCCCAGCTGAGCGAATCGTTCTCGGCAGCGAACTTGAACGCCTTGAGCCCCTTGCACTCGAGCGTCTGGTAGAGGAAGCGGATATCTTCGCACGGGTCACACCAGCTCAAAAGCACCGCATCGTACTCGCGCTCAAGGCCCACGGTCATGCAGTCGCGTACCTGGGGGACGGGATTAACGATGCACCCTCCTTGCACGCAGCGGACGTCGGCATCTCGGTCGTGAACGCCGTCGATATCGCACGGGAAGCTGCGGACATCGTGCTCCTGGACCGACGCCTCTCAACACTCCACGAGGGAATCCTGGAGGGACGCCGCGCCTTTTCCAACGTGATGACGTTCCTCCTCATGGAGACGAGTTCCAACTTTGGCAATGTCTTCAGCATGGCTGGTGCGGCCGCATTGTTGCCGTTCTTACCTATGCTTCCGCACCAGATTCTGTTGAACAACTTTCTGTACGATCTCGCGCAAGTTGCCATTCCCCGCGACCGGGTTGACCCTCAGCTTACTGCCTCACCGCGTCGCTGGGATATCAGTTTTGTCCGGACTGCAATGCTTGTCCTCGGACCGGTCAGCTCGCTCTTCGATTTCCTGACCTTCGCCGTCCTGCTGTTCCTCTTTCGTGCGGATGAGACGCTCTTCCACACTGGCTGGTTTGTTGAGTCCTTGGTCACGCAGTGTCTTGTCGTCTTCGTCATCCGGACGGCCCGAGCTCCTTGGCGCTGGTTACCAAGCCCAGCGCTGGCGCTGAACGTGCTTGCAATCGTCCTCATTGGCCTGTGGCTTCCGTACAGCCCACTCGCTGCGTTCCTTGGCTTCGTCCCACTGCCGCCGGCATATCTGGCGTTCCTCGCAGGTGCAGTCGCAAGCTACCTGGTACTGGTCGAACTCGCAAAACGGGCACTCTACGCCTGGTGGAACCACCGTCACCGAGAGACAGTGCGATCTGGCCGACTATAGTCGGTCGGATCGATCCAGGGTCGCCCCTCAGCGAGGCGCGTGACCCGAAACGCCTGAACATCCTGGCGCGGCATTCCCTCAACGATCCACTCGGCAAGAACCCGCCCGACTGCAGGAGCCGTTTTGAACGACGTTCCGGAATCACCCAGAAACGCGAATAGTCCAGAATACTCTGGTATCGGGCCGAAGAGCGGTCGCCCATCTGGGCTCTGCATAACGACTCCGGCCCATCCACCACGCACGATACCCTGCTTCAGCATCGGATATCGCTGGGCGATTGCTGTCCGGGCAGGAGCGACAAAATCAGGATCTGTGGTCTCGGCATACCGATCCGGATCGACCTGGCGAATCCCCGACTCCAACCCAACGAGCGTCGCTGTCTCACCCTCCGGGCGGAACCACATGCCCAGAGCGGTATCGATGCCACAACAGTGCCGTGGCGCCGGCTCTACCGGCCAGCGGAAAACAACAACCTGCACGCGTCGCGGGATGAGGCCGTAATCGAGGCCCAGCGCAGCAAGCAAACTATTCGCCCATGGCCCCGGCGTCAACACAACAAACGGCGCGGCGATCCGTCCGGCGCTTGTCTGCACGCCAGCGACGCGTCCACCGATGATCTCCACCCCTGTGGCCTGTTCCCCGATGCGGAGCTCCGCGCCGTTCCGCCGTGCCCGCTCAAGCAGCCCAAGAGTCGCGGCGACCGGATCGGCATAGCCACTCTCTGGTTCGTAGGCAGCAACCGTGATCCCCGTCACATCGCACCAGGGTTCGAGCTCGGCAACTTGCTCGGCCGTCAGTAGCTCGACCGGAGCACCAAGCGCCTGTTGCATTGTGACGTTGGCCTGGAGCTTCTCCTCGTCGCTGGCTGCGACGATCTGGAGAAAGCCGGTGCGGACGAACGGTGAGGGTGTTCCGACACGCGCTTCCCATTCCTGGAAGAAGCGCAGGCTTTCCAACGCGAGGCGCGTCTCATATGGGTTTGGGTAATGAAGCCGCACAAGTGCACCAGATTTGCCGGTCGCACCCGCCGCAGGTACCCGCTGCTCTACGATGACGACGTCGCGCAGCCCCATTTCGGTGAGCCAGTACGCGGTACTCGCCCCGATGATCCCTGCACCAACAACCACCACTTCGGCAGTCGTGCGCATCACAGTCTCCTCTACTCTGGCCCATGGAAACAGGGGCGCGCACCGCCGTCAAGTCGTCCCACCCGCTCCGATGATCACTGGACAGCCGGCCGGTGTGACTGCGGCTGGCATCGCGTCACCCTGCGGCTTACCTGCCTAATCAGGGTCTGAGCAAGCCGTAAAAAGCAAGCTCGATGACAGCACGCGTCGCGGATGAATTCGACGAGCAGCGATCCTCGCACGGGCCAAGCTACCCCTCCGCTCCTCGACCTCGCCAGAGGCGTCGATCCTCAGCGAATCAGCGGTAACCACTCGCTGATCGTCGAATAGGGGCGTACCACCCTTTCCCCAGCGCGGGTAAGCTCGATGGAGCGACCAACGCATGGAAGCCTCAGGCGCAGCTTTGCGGGACACCGTTCGGTATCGGGGCAGTTCGACTCAGTGATACATCATGAAGCGCTTGGAGCATGACGCTCTTGAACGTCATCAGATCTGGATCGCCTTTGCTGGATTAATAGCCGGCGGTTCGGCGGGGCTCTTCTTCCCTGGAATCCACACCGTCTTCGAACTGCTGGTTTACCCAGCCTTGGCAATTCTGCTCACTTCCATGTTTTTGCAAATCCCTTTTGGCAGGTTCGGAGGAGCCCTCACCGATCGTCGCTACCTCGTGGCCACCCTCACGACAAATTTCGTTGTCGTGCCAGTTGTCGTCTGGCTTCTTGCCCATCTAGCACCGCAGCAACCCGCAGTGCTTCTCGGGCTTTATCTGGTCCTCCTTGCGCCCTGCATCGACTACGTGATCGTGTTCACCCGGCTCGGTGGTGGTGACGAGCGGATCGTCCTCGGCTCAACACCTGTTCTCCTCGTGGCACAGGTCCTGCTGTTGCCAGGCTATCTGTGGTTGTTCCTCGCCGAATCAGCCCGGAACATCATCGATCTGAAGCCGTTCCTGGAAGCATTTGCGTTCCTGATCGCTCTCCCACTCGGCATCACACTCGCGCTTCAGTACCTGTCATTGCGCTATCCAGTCCTCGGCCGCGTGACTGACGTCGCAAGATGGCTACCGGCTCCAATGTTGGCCCTGACGCTCCTGGTGATCGTCGGGTCCCAGATTGTGCGGGTGAGGAGTGCATTCCTCGATCTCGCAGGCATCGTACCGCTCTATCTTGCATATCAAGTGACGATCGGACTTCTGGGACCACTGATTGCACGAGCATTCAAACTCGATCCGCCACGCGGGCGAGCACTGGTCTTCAGCGCACTGACACGCAACTCGCTGGTCGTCCTTCCGCTTGCGCTGGCACTGCCGCGGGAACACTCCCTCGCGGCGCTGGTTATCGTCACCCAGACCCTGGTCGAACTCACCGGGCTGCTCGCTGCGGTCCGGATTGTGCCACGGCTGCTCCCTGCCTGCCCGTTTTCCGCTTCCCGGACCTGGCGTAAGTAACCGCTGCGCCTTCTGGAGTGAGGCGGTGCATCAAGGATTCGACGCTATGATCTTGTGAGAGTACAAAAATCCCGCCGGGAAGCCGAACTCCCCGCAACTGTCGTGATGCTAGAATTCCTCTCGAGATCGAGCATGCGGTCCGCGGACACAGATAGCGACAGGGTAGTGGGGTGACGGGTCGTGGCGAAGCAGCTAGGAATCGATCTGGGAACAGCAAACGTCCTTGTCTACGTGCGGGGGCGTGGCATTGTGATCAACGAGCCATCGGTGGTTGCCATTTCGGCCAAGGACGGTCGGGTGAAGGCCGTTGGCATTGAAGCGCGGAACATGCTCGGGCGCGAACCCCGCGATACGATCGAGGTCATCCGCCCAATGCGGAACGGCGTCATCGCGGATTACGTGGTGACGCAAGAGATGCTGCGCTACTTCATCAACAAGGCGGTCGGCCGCTTCTCGCTCATCCGACCCGAGGTCATGATCTCTGTACCTGCTGGCGTGACGAGCGTTGAGCGCCGCGCGGTGCGTGATGCGGCGCTCAACGCGGGAGCTCGCCGCGCATATCTCATCGCTGAGCCACTAGCAGCCGCGATCGGCGCGCGTATTCCGATCGCTGACCCGAGTGGCAATATGGTCATCGACATCGGTGGCGGGACCACCGAAGTCGCAGTCATTTCCCTGAACGGCATTGTTGTAGCCAAGTCAGTACGGATCGGTGGGAACCACCTGGACGACGCGATTGCTGCGTACGTCAAGCGTAAGCACAACCTGCGCATCGGTGAGCGTACAGCGGAAGAAATTAAGATAGCTATCGGCTCAGCGCTACCGGTCGAAGAAGATATGGTTATGGAGGTTCGTGGCCGGGACGAGGTGACTGGCCTGCCACGAACGATCCAACTCCATGCTAACGAGGTCGTGGAGGCGATCGCCGAACCGCTCGAGGCGATCCTCTCTACTGTCCGTGCCGTGTTGGAAGAGACGCCACCCGAACTTGCCTCCGACATCATTGACAAGGGGATGGTGTTGACCGGTGGCGGCGCGTTGCTCCGAAATCTGGATCGCCTGCTCACTGAGGTGACTGGCGTGCCTTGCTTTGTGGCCGACGATCCTTTAAGTTGCGTGGCCATCGGCACGGGGCTGGCACTTGAGTATTTCGACGTGATTCGGGATAGCCTCGAAGAAATTTAAGTCAGCGCGTAGTACTCTGCTTCCTCGCCCCCACAGGCAATCACCGCGTGGATATGGCGGACCGCCCAGCGCTGACTCGTCCAGAGGAGGCGTGCAACTGCCTCGTCGAGATCGCACCAGGCGTAATCGTCATGCGCAGCGGAGAGTCGCACCGTTGCCCGGGGTTCGACCAGCGCGGCGAAGGTCGGTGCAAGCACGATCGCATCATTGGTATGATCGTAAAATTGCGCGATGTAATCGGCAGAGTAGAGGCGCTGTGGTACGAGTCCGGTCTGCTCGAGGAGCTCCCGGGCAGCTGCCTCTACTGCTCGCTCCTGCGGCAGGATTCGTCCGTGCACCGCATGCCAGGTCCCACCCAGGGGCCCATCTGCACGGCGACGTAACAGCAAAAACTGCACCTCATGTGGCGGTCGTTGCGGGAGCCGGCGGAACACATAGACATCCACCAGATCGCTCACCACTCGCGGCATCGTTTCCCGAATCCCTCCCGCACGGCCGACACGACTCGTTCCATGCTCAATGCAGTCAGGATAGCATCTTGGCGGCAGGCGAGGACACTCACCAGCGGCGGCGCAGACGCCACCACTGGTAGCGGAACCAACCAATGATCCCGCGCCGCGCCGGTGGCAGTACGATGTCGCGTCCGCGCCAGCGCCGCGGTTGATCCGGCGTCCAACTCGGACCACGAGCGAGCTGCCGGACTACCGGCGCAAAGAACGACAGGAGACTCGCAATCGCTAACAGCATGGCGAGCGTTCTCGACCAGTCGCGGACGAGAACGGCAAGCAAGGCAAGAAGAAACGCTCCAGCCAGCAGTGCAGTGCTCTCAGGAAACGAGAAACGCCGTGCGTGCAACCCACGACGCGGTGCGGGGAATCGGGGACGTCGCAAGCGCCGCAGCCAGCGGCGCCAGCGTGGTTCCCGCTCCGCCTTCTCGAGAATCTCAAGAATCTGTTCTTCGAGACGCGACGAACGGCGCTCCTGCGGCATGGCTGGCCTCCTCAGTCCGCTCGGCTTGGTGTCCGCGCCAGTTCCGCCACCGCGAGGATGACGCGGTCGATGTCTTCCTCAGTCGTGCACCACCCTGGCGACAGGCGGACGGTCCCATGCGGATACGCACCAAGAGTCCGACACGCCTCGGACGCACCGTGTAATCCAGCCCCGACGACGATCCCGTAGGTCTTCTCTAAAACGCTTGCCAGATCGACCGGTCGCCATCCACTCACCAGGCAGGAAATCACAGCCACGCGTCGCTGGGGATCCGAGGGTGACAGCAGCCGTACGCCTGGGATCGTCTCCAACCCAGCCACGAGCCGGTCGGTCAACCGACGCAAGCGCGCGCTCAGCGTCGTGAACCCCTCTTGGACAAGCCATTCCAACGCGGCACCAAGCGCAACGATACCAACTGCATTCGGCGTTCCCGCTTCGTATCGTTCAGGAAGTGACCAGAGTTGGGTGATGTCCGGTGCGTCACGCGCCGTCGCTCCCTCGCGGAGCGGTGCGAGCTCTGACGGATCGACGCGCGGACCAAGGACAAGCACACCAGTGCCCGGTGGACCAAGCAGCCATTTGTGGCCACTTAGGGCGAGGAGATCGGCACCAAGATCATCCAGCGTGAAAGGAATGACGCCTGCGGTCTGGGCGGCATTCACCAAGACCAACGTGCCCTGCACATGTGCCCGATTCGCGATCTCCACGACTGGTTGCAGTGCGCCGGTCACATTCGATGCATGGCCAATGATGACGAGCCGCGTGTTCGGTCGGAGTGCTCGCTGCACATCCACGGGATCGACCAGACCATCTGGGCCGACCTCGACTCGTGTCGTAGTGACACCAAACAGCTCGAGTGTGCGCAGCGGTCGTCGCACCGCATCGTGTTCGATCGCGGTGGTGACAACATGATCTCCCGGGCCCAAAAGGCCCTTAATCGCCAAATTGAGCGCATCGGTTCCGCTGGCAGTGAAAAGTACACGTCGCGGATCGGGAACCCCGAAGAACGCCGCCAGGCGTTCGCGGACCCGTTCGATCGCCTCCCATGTCTCGGTCGCCAGCCGATTACCCGGACGGAGTGGCACCCCGCTCGCTCGTTCCAGGAATGTCCCAAGCGTTCGGATCACCACATCGGGTTTCGGCCAGCTTGTGGTCGCGTTGTCCAAATAGGTCAGCACAGCCATCACATCCCGATATAGCGCGCGTAGAGCGCTCGAGCTACCGCGGGATCGGTCGTTCCACGGACGATCGCTCGTCCGTCAGGGAAGACGGTCAATTCATAACCGTCTGCGCGGAATCGTATCAGGTATGGGTTATAGCGCACCTCCCCCAATGGTGCTAGCCGCTGCGCGAGTAGGGCGAGGTCGATCTCCACACGCGGGTGGACGACGACTTGCACCGCATCGCGGCCGCAGAGTGCAACCGTTCGGCTGGGTGCACGTTCGTACAGGAACCGTCGCTCACCGAGTGCACAGGCCGGGCAGTCAGGCCGACGCCGCGCCGTGACGCGCGCAATTTCGAGCGTCCACAGATCAACTGTCATCAGTGTGCGGTTACATGCCGACCAGGCACCGACGAGCAGCTTGATTGCCTCTGAAGCCTGCAAGGCACCGACGAGCGCAGCAGCTGGACCGAGCACCCCTGCCGTGTCGCAGGTCGGCACGCTCCCAGCGGGTGGTGGCTCAGGGAAAAGGCAACGCAGACATGCCGTCTCACCAGGAATCACTGTGAAGGTTGTTCCTAGCGTGCCGATTGCGCCTCCGTATATCCACGGCTTGTTGAGTTCCAGCGCTGCATCATTCAGAAGGTACCGTAGCTCGAAGTTGTCGCTGCCATCAACGACTACATCCACATCGGCAATGAGAGGCACGATCGAGGTCGCATCAACGTCGATGACAACCGGCTCAATCGACACATCCCGGTTCACCCGCTCAAGGGCACGAGCCGCTGCCACTGCCTTAGGCAATGCCGCCTCGACATCGGCTTCCTCATAAAGCACCTGTCGCTGCAGGTTTGTCCACTCCAGAACATCCCGATCGACCAGGCGCAAGAACCCGACCCCCGCCCGGGCAAGGAGCATCGCCACGTGAGTGCCGAGTGCCCCCACGCCTAAGACACAGACCCGTCCACGACGTAACCGTTGTTGTCCGGATGTTCCAATGACCGGGAGGAGAACCTGCCGGTGGTACCGCTCAACTGATTCGTCGCTGGTCATGGCGTGGTCTCCACTCTCTACACATATGGTACAGTTCCCAACCGGCGCGCCCCAAGCGCCGTTGCAAAACGCATGTTGTCTCGGTTCCTTCGTCGGGCCAACACGGCGGATCGGAACCTATCTGTTAAGGGCGTTACGCGGCGCGCACGCTTTACGTGGGGGAGAAGACGTGAGCACAGTTCGTTTAACCGTCGTCGATCGCCACGGAACTGTTAGTTTCCTCGGCCCTGGGCACGTCATCAAGATGCTCACGGCGGCCTGCAGTCGCAATCCAACCACCGTCAACGAACTTTTGGATTATGCAGCACCGTACGATAGCGATTTCGTCGAAAGTGTTCGCACGGGACTTGCAATCTTCGACGAACACAACACACCCGAGAATTCGAGCGCGTTTCACTCGGTCGCTACGATGCTCAGTCCAGAGCGTCTTCCACCCTTCCGCGTCATCGACGAGCTGACGCGGACACTCAGCCTCCAGCCAGTCGGCGTTGGACTCGTGCTCTATAACCTTGAAGCGCGACGGATTGTCCAGCTTGTCAATCGCTATGGTGAACTCCTGCGTCAGGATCGTGGACGCATCCGGCGAGGTGGCGAACCGACGCGTTTGCTGTATTCTTACCGCCTGCCCGACGATTGGCGAATCCTACCCTAATGCTTACCAGTCGGTTTTCGCCCACCCTGCTCCTTCTCCGGACGACGCCGTCCAACTAATCCCCCAAGGAACAGTTGCTGGAGATGCTGCCCGACGGAAAGCTGTGAAAGTTCGCTCGCCGTCTCCTGCGGGGGCTCCCCCGGCCGTCGCTCCAGGACAGCCCACTCAGCCCGCGCGTCGCGCGCCCGCTCAAAGGTCTCTCGAAGCTCTGCCAACGCCTGCTCCGATCCGTCAGCGATCAGGTCACGCAATTGCTGGAGTTCCCCGATCGCTCTATCGAGCCAGCGGAGGATCGCTGGAGCGTTCGTCGCGCAAATATCCCGGTACATCTGCGGGCTTCCCAAGGCGAGCCGCGTGGTATCGCGAAACCCGCCCGCTGCGAGTTGGCGCATCTCGCGCCAGGCCACATCGCTGCTCGTCACCTGCATCAGCGTCACTGACAGCAGGAATGGCAGATGGCTGATAGCCGCGACGTACGAGTCATGTTCCTCTGGATCAAGGAAGCGCGGCTCTGCACCCAGTGCCTGAACCATGCCGAGCACCGTTTCGATGGCCTGCTGGCTTGCTGTCAGCGAGGGCGTAATAACCCACACCGCTCCGCGAAACAAGTCGGCATCGGCTCCCTCGATGCTCTGCGTCTTTCCCGCCATAGGATGACCGCCGACAAAATGCAGGCGAGCGGGTAAGAACTCGCTGGCCCACCGCATTACCGCCGCTTTCGTGCTGCATGTATCGGTCACAACTGCCCCATCGGGCGCATGCTCAGCGATAGTCGTGAACACTTCGGGAACTGCGCTCGGCGGTGTTGCAACGACGATAAGATCAGCCCCCTCCAGCGCCTCGGCCAGGGTCCAGGTTGTCCGGTCGACCGCCTTAATCCGCTTCGCCTCGTTCTGATGGAGGAGCTCGATATCGAACCCAACGATGCGGAATGGGCTGGTACGCTGCCCGCCATCGGTTGCCCAGCGACGTAGACCAAGCCCGATAGAAGCTCCGATGAGTCCCAAACCGACGATGGTCACTTGTTGCATGTGTTCCTCCGGCCGCTTTGTTCTGTCGATCCTACCACACCAGCCACTAGCGGCGGATCAGCTCCAGGTCGACAGTCCGGATCCATCCGTCCCGCCCATCAGGCAGTTCCAGGTGCAGCCATGTGGCATTTCCGACCTGTTCCTGCTCCCCGAGGAAGCGGAGCTCCGTACCCGGCTCCAGCACCGCAACGACCTGATACTGTGTTCCTGGTCCGCTGCGGAAGTTGACCTGGGAGCCCTGTGCCACCCGGTGTGTTGCCTGCCAGGCTGGTGTGGGGCTTGGTTGAGGCGTCACGACCGGCGTGGGACTCGAGGTGGCCCTCACAGCAGCTACTGGTGTTGCCTCAGGGGTCACTACGGACGTCGGCGTCGCCTCGGGCAGGCGCGAGACAAAATCGCTAAAGACTGGCGCAAGACGTCCATAGAGCCAGATGAATCCGGCGAGCGCGATGAAGATCGCCAATCCCATCGCCAGTCCCAGCCAAATCCCCGATTGACGCGAGCGCTGCCGCAGACGCGCCGAGAGTTCTTGATCAATCACTCCACCACTCCAGCACTCGCTCGACGAAGCGGCCAGCATTCTTGTCCACGCAGCGCAGTATAGCGCAGCCTGCGGTAGACTCGTGACGAACGGAGCGCGTTCCCGTGGTCGAACGGAAGGAGCGCACCGATGGCAGAGTTCAAGAATTACATCGGCGGCCGGTGGGTGGACGCGAAGAGCGGAGCAACCTTCGAGCGGCGTAACCCCGCGACCGGCGAACTGATCGGCACCTTCGCGAAGAGTGGTCCAGAAGATGTCGCCGCCGCCGTGGAAGCGGCCAAGGCAGCCTTCGACCGCTGGCGCAAAGTGCCGGCCCCCAAACGCGGCGAGATCCTCTTCCGAGTCGGCCAGCTCCTTGTCGAACGCAAGGAGCAGTTGGCTCGCGAGATGACTGAAGAGATGGGCAAAGTCCTCACCGAGGCACGAGGCGATGTGCAAGAAGCTATCGACATGACGTTCTATATGGCTGGTGAGGGCCGCCGCCTGTGGGGTCAGACCACACCTTCGGAGCTTCCCAACAAGTGGAATATGACGCAGCGTCGGCCAATCGGCGTGGTCGGCTTGATCACACCCTGGAACTTCCCGATGGCCATCCCGGCCTGGAAGATCATGCCCGCCCTTATCTGTGGCAACACCGTTGTCTTCAAGCCAGCCAGTTACACCCCGCGCTCCGCTGTTCGCCTCGTCCAGCTCTTCGAGGAAGCGGGTTTGCCACCCGGCGTGCTCAACCTCGTCCTTGGCACGGGTGACACAGTGGGAACGGCGCTCGTCCAGCATCCCGACGTTGCGCTGATCTCCTTCACAGGCTCAAACGAGATCGGCCAGCAGGTCGCAGTAGAGTGCGCACGGCTGGGCAAGCGCGTCTCACTCGAGATGGGCGGGAAGAACGCGATCATCGTCATGGACGATGCTGATCTGCGCCTGGCACTGGACGGAATTGTGTGGAGTGCCTTCGGTACCTCAGGCCAGCGCTGCACGGCGGCCAGCCGCGTCATCGTCCACGAAGCAGTCTTCCGCGAACTCGCTGACCAACTCGACGCACGCGTCAGCCGGTTGAAGCTGGGGAACGGCCTGGATCCCACAACCGACGTCGGTCCACTCGTCAGCCAATCACAGCTCGAGCGGGTTCACCGCTATGTGCAGATCGGCATTGAGGAGGGTGCGCAGCTCCTGACCGGAGGACAGATCGCCCGTGAGGGGGAACTTGCACGCGGGCACTTCCACCAGCCGACCGTTTTTGTCGACGTCCGTCCGGAGATGCGCATCGCACAGGAAGAGATCTTTGGTCCGGTGACTGCGCTGATCCGCGTCCGCAGCTTGGAAGAAGCAATCGCGGTTTGCAACGGTGTCCGGTACGGTCTCTCAGCTTCGATCTACACGCGGGACATTAACAAGGCATTCCGGGCCATCGAGGACGTCCATACCGGCATCTTCTACGTCAATGCAGGGACGATCGGTGCAGAGATCCACTTGCCGTTCGGCGGTACGAAAGCGACCGGCAACGGACACCGTGAGGCTGGCCAAGCTGCGCTCGACGTCTTCACCGAATGGCAGTCTATCTTTATCGACTACAGCGGCCGGTTGCAGCGTGCCCAGATCGACGTGGAGCAATTGACAGCAGACGACTGAATCGATGAAGACGCACCTGCCCTTCGCGTCAATAGCCGACGAAGTACAGTTGCGGGCTCGGCATGCGAGCCCGCATTCGTTGTGAGCCCACTGCCCCCTGGACGGCACCTACTGCTGGCGTTTTCAGGATTCCGCCGGGGGATCGAGGAATCGTCGCGGTGAAAAGCGGGCTGGGATCTCGTCTTCGCTATCCTTTTCCAACGCCTCCGCGAGGATATCCGCGGTAACCGGCGCTAACATCACTCCTAGGCGGAAGTGTCCGGCTGCAACCCACAGGTTTCGCCAGCCGGGTACTCGCCCGAGTATCGGCAGATCATCAGCAGTTCCAGGGCGCAAGCCCGCTCCCACCGCGTGGATTTCTTCTTGCAGAAGCGCCGGAGCAAGTCTCCGGGCGGTATCTATGCACTGCCAGAGTCCCTGAGCCGTCGGACGGGTCCCCCAGCGCCCTCGTTCCACTGTCGTCCCCACCCAGACCAGTCCGTCTGCCCGCGGAACAACATAGCCAGTCACGCCCGGCGCACCGACGATGTGTCGAGGTCGGCGGGTGCTCCCGTCGATTAATGCCATCTGCCCTTTAACGGGAACAGTCGGCAACGGCACCCCCAACGGCGCCACGAGTTGCCCAGACCACGCACCTGCCGCGAGCACGACAGAATCGGTCGGTAAGCGCTCACGCGCAGTCTGCACCGCTAATACACGTTCGCCTGCGACCTCGAGTTCAACAACAGCAGTATGTTCGAGGACCGTTACCCCACGTTGCTGTGCCCCGACGATGGCGGCCCGTACCAGCTGCGGAACCAGAACACTCGCCCCGTCCTCAATCAGGAGTCCTCCCTGGACGTGGACAGGTGCCAATGGCTCCGCTTCGCGTGTCGCCGGACCATCCAGCCATTCAGCGGTGAATCCCCTCTCTTCGAGCCACTGGCCAAGTTCCTGGAGCACAGCGACTTCCGCTTCGGTCTCAGCGAGCAGCAACGTACCCCATTGCTGAAACCCAACCGAGAGCCCTGTCTCTTCCTGTAACGTCCCGACAAGCCAAGGATAGGACCGCAGGCTCCGCCAGAGCAGTTGCTGGAGCTCTGTTGGATACTGACGCTGATCGAGCGGGCTCACAATTCCGGCCGATGCTGCCGAGGCTCCATCGCCGATCGTCTCGCGTTCAATCAATGTCACTCGCTGGCCACGACGGGCCAGTACGTAGGCGATCGTCGCACCGATGATGCCGCCACCAATGACAATGACATCCGGATGCGGTTCCAGTCTCCTCGTCACGACTTCCCCCTCCCAGCGCTCACGCTGCGCTGCCGGTCGTCGAGAGCGAGCCTGGACGCTCTTGCGAACGATACCACGTGGGAACACAGCAGAGAACAATCCATTTCACCGCGGAACTGGACTGATCGCACGAATGCCGACGTTGACAAGAAGTGCCAAAATGAGCAGGACGATCCCCAACGCCAAGGCCAGCGCAAAGTCGCCACGACTTGTCTCCAGGACGATCGCAGTCGTGAGAATCCGCGTCTGGCCAAGGATGTTTCCGCCCACCATCAGCGATGCGCCCACCTCAGCAATGGCTCGTCCAAACGCTGCCGCCGTGGCGAAGCCGACTTGCGGCAAGGTCGCTCGCACAAGCTCCCACCCGCATCGCACGGGACCGGCTCCAAAGACCCGTAACGCATCGAGGAGCTCCGGGTCGAGCAACTCGATCGCACTGCGCGTGATGCCCGCTGCGACCGGGAAAGCGACGATCCACTGGACGATCACCATGGCAATCGGGGTATACAGCAGCGCGAGCGCCCCAAGCGGACCGCTCCGCCACAACAGGAGAGTGACAACGAGCCCGACCACGACTGGCGGAAGCCCTAATCCTGTGTTCACCAGCACGCCGAGCACACGCCGACCGGGGAACCGACCAATGGCCAACCCAACTCCTAGAGGAACCCCCGTCAGTACCGCGAGCCCCGTCGCGAGACCAGAGACGAACAACGTCCGCTCCACGATCTCCACGAATGCGGGGTCAGCGGACAGGATGAGACGAATCGCGCCGGTGAACCCCTGCCAGAACAACTCCACAAGACACCTGTTTAGGGCTGCGGCGTCACAGTAGGCACGAGAGCCGGGCGGAAGAGTGACTCACCATACCGGTCAACGCCGAACGAGGCGATCACCTGCTGAGCCACCTGGGACACAAGGAAGCGAGCGAACGCCTCTGCGCCGCGTGCATTGACACGAGCAAACCGCGTTGGATTCACCGTGATGACATGGTAGGGATTGATCAACGCTGGATCACCAGCTGTGAGAATCACGAGACTGATGCTGCTCCGGAACGCAAGAAACGTCGCACGATCACTCAACGTGTAGGCACGCTTCTGGTCGGCGAGCACGAGCGTCATGCCCATGCCTTGTCCAGAGGTGATGTACCAGGATTGGTCACGGGGATCGATACCTGCCTCTTGCCAGAGCCGCTTCTCCAAAAGGTCTGTCCCCGATCGGTCGTCCCGACTGACCCAGGTCGCACCAGTCGCCGCGATGCGACGCAGCGCATCGACCGCTGAGCTCGCCTCACGCACATGCGCTGGATCGTCCGCAGGTCCGACAATGACAAAATCATTCGTCGCAACGAGAAACCGCAATTGCCCATACCCCTCAGCCATGAACTGCTCCTCAGCCTCGGGAGCATGCACAAGCAGCACATCCGCTTCACCACGCCGCCCCAGTTCAAGCGCTTGTCCTGTTCCGACTGCGATCACCTTCACCACATACCCCGTCTCTTCCTGGAAACGCGGCAGCAGCGCATCGAGTAGACCGCTGTCTTGCACGCTTGTCGTGGTTGCCAGAATGATCGTGCGACTCTGCCCTTCCACCGTACCCTGGGGAACGCCCGTTGGGGTCATCCCACCGTGGAGCGATGACGCTGCCCTACCAGCACACGCAGTCAGCAGGACGAGCAGAATGACTACGACAGTTCCGAAGGTTACCGACACTCTCATACCAAGGATCGATCCGCACCAGTACGGCTGTAGGCGAGTGTACTAGGCAACAAGCGCATTTCGCTGTTCCTCCGTGCTGGTCACTCAACCGGAACGTGGCGTCCCAGGCAGACCAAGCATGCTTGCCAATTCCTGGATCAGCGCGATATGTGCACGCGGCGAAGGAAGGCCGAGTCCCATAGTATTGATGCAGAGATGCGTCGCCCCGAGTTCGCGCCACGCCTCGACATCCCGCAGCCACTCGGCACGCGGTACCTGTGCGAGCGTAAGCCTCCCCTCGATCCCAAAGGCCGCTGGGTCGCGTCCGGCTGCGCGCACCCACTCCCGGAGTTCGTCAACCATCGCACGGAGCTCGGGGGTCGGTCTCCACTGCGGCATCCAACCATCTGCCAGCCGGGCTGCGCGCCGCCGCGCGGCCTCCGACATGCCACCAAGCCAAATCGGGATTGGGCGCTGGACGGGAAGCGGATTGAGCCCAACGGCCGGAAGGCGGTGCCAGCGCCCCTCGTAACGCACAATCGGTTGCGTCCAGAGCAGACGCAAAACTTCAATTTGCTCTTCCTCGCGACGGCCACGCGTGTGGAAATCCATACCCAGGGCAATGTACTCTGCCTCGTTCCAACCGACCCCAACACCCAGCCGTAAGCGACCACCAGAGAGAACATCGACCTCCGCCGCCTGCTTGGCCACCAGGACAGTCTGCCGTTGTGGCAGGATGACAACGCCTGTCACGAGTTCGAGCCGCTGTGTGACCGCCGCAAGGTAGCCGAACAGCACGAACGGCTCGTGGAACTGGTGCCCAGCATGGTATGGCCCTCTCCATCCCGGATACTGGGCAAGATCGACGCCGACCACATGCTCGTACGTGAGAATATGGGTATAGCCGAGTTCCTCAGCAGCTTGCGCGTACTCGCGAATCACGCTCGGATCGGTTCCAATTTCCGTCTGGGGGAAGACGAGCCCGATGCGCATGACCGCTCCTCTCTTGTCCATTGCTTGGGGAGTATAGGACGTTACCAACTCATCCGCTCAGCACGACTCTGCATATGACACGCCCGGACAAGATCCACTCTGGGAGAGGCGAGCCCCTCCGGAGTGAGGCGCGCTCCTGGACGTATCAGTCATCTGTGAGGATGCGAATCCCTGCTAGCCTCAGTTGAACGCCAGCGCTTGCCTGCTTTCACTCCTCCCTCACTGGAGGGCGACAACACTCCTGAAGACGATTGCTCGGGAGGCGCGAGGAGCATAAGCTCGAGCGCCTGCTCCACCGTCTCGACCCAATGCACAGTGAGCCGTCGTGTGACAGTAGCGGGGAGGCGTGCCGCCTCGGCTCGGTTACCAGCCGGTGCAAGGAGCCCTCCAAGGCCGGCTCGCTGTGCTGCGAGCACCTTCTGCCGCAGTCCACCAACCGGCAACACGCGGCCGCGCAGTGTAATCTCTCCGGTCACGGCAAGATCGCTCCGTACTGGGCGCCCTGTCAACGCCGACACGAGCGCGACAACCAGCGCAAGGCCAGCCGATGGTCCATCTTTGGGCAACGCCCCCTCGGGCAAGTGGACGTGGAGATCCATCCGTTCCGCAAAGTCCGGTGCAAGCCCGAAGTGGCCCGCATGTGCCCGCACCCAACTCAATGCCGCACGAGCCGACTCTTGCAGCACTTCGCCAGCCTGACCTGTCACCTGAAGCTGACCGCGCCCCGGCATGGCCAGTACCTCGACTGGAACTAGCGTTCCACCAAGTGGCGTCGCGCCAAGTCCATAGGCAACACCGACCTGCGGTTCTGGAGAAACCCCCAACTCCTGATAGGGTGCCGGGCCGAGATAACGACGCAAAACTGCCGGCGTCACCCGCCGACGTGGCAGGCCCCCATTCGCATTCAGGCCGCGCTCGACCATCTCCCGCGCCACCTTTCGACAGAGTGCTGCGAGCTGTCGTTCCAACTCGCGGACACCTGCCTCGCGCGTGTAGCCGCGGATAAGCTCGTGCCATGCCGTATCGGTCAATTCCAACGCGCGCTCAGGAAGCCCATGTACCGCAAGTTGCCGTGGCAGAAGATGACGACGTCCGATTTCTCGCTTTTCGTCTTCCGTGTACCCCTCGATGACAATCGCTTCCAGCCGATCCCGGAGTGGACGTGGCAACGGCGCCAAGGAGTTCGCCGTCGCGATGAACAGCACCCGCGAGAGGTCGACCGGCACATCAAGATAATGATCGACGAAATGCCGATTCTGCTCCGGATCGAGAACCTCGAGCAACGCAGCCGCAGGATCACCGCGATAGTCTGTCGCGAGTTTGTCGAGCTCGTCGAGCAAGATCACCGGATTGCGTGTCCCGGCGCGCCGCAGCGCCTCAACAATCCGCCCCGGATAGGCGCCAAGATAGGTGCGGCGATGGCCGCGAATCTCCGCCTCATCCCGTATGCCACCGAGACTCACCGTTACGAACCGTCGCCCCAGCGCCTCAGCAATCGAGCGTGCCAAACTTGTTTTGCCTACACCCGGCGGTCCGACGAAACAGAGAACCGTACCGCTCCCGCTCTGTTCACCCGTCAAAGCACGCACGGCGAGATAGTCCAGTAACCGCTCCTTTACTTGCTCGAGGCCAAAGTGGTCACGCTCAAGGATCGCGCGTGCCCGGGCGAGTTCCACCGTTTCCGGCGTCTCGACCGCCCAAGGAATGCTGAGGACGGTCTCAATGTAGGTGCGAGCGACGGTCGCCTCCGCTGCAGACTGCGGCATGCGTGCCAAACGGTCGATCTCCTGTTCGATCCGCTCGACCACCGCTGGAGGAGCGCCGCACTCAGCCAGCCGACGACGCAGCCGTTCAGCCTCCTCACGCGCCTCATTGGCTTCGTCGAGCAAGGCCGCAGGCTCGGCGCTAGGACGACTTGGCACTGGCGCTGCAGCGGTCGGTGGCTCAACGACAGGCCGCCGGCGTGCCAACTCCCGCTCGATCAGTCCGGCAAGTTGTTCGAGCCGTTCGAGCGGATCGACCAGCTCGAGGAGGCGTTGTCGATACGGGAGGTCACGAACCAGTTGCGTGGCCAGGAGATCTGCAAAGCGATCAGGGTCATCAGTGGTCTCGAGCACGCGGAGCGTCTCGCCGTCTGGCAGACCGAGCTGTCGCTGGAGTTCGCCAGCAAGCGCACGCACGCGCTCGACTGCGGCAAATGCGGCTGGTGTCACGTTCGGGAGAAGCTGTTCCACCCGAGCTTGCGGAGCAGCGCCTGCCATGTCGACGGCGAGCAACCGGACACGCCGGAGCCCCTCCAAACGAACCTGCAGCCGTTGGCCAGCTTGGAGCTGGACCTCGGCAACGCGGGCAAGCGTTCCAACCTGATGCACGAGCTGATCACCACGACGTCCATCGGCATAGACAACCACGACGAGGGCAGCCTGCTGCTGGCGCGCGAGCTCCACCGCACGGAAGGCTTCTGCTCGCCCGATGGCGAGGGTGACAGCATTCCCCGGGAACAGCACCGCACTCTGCAGGATCAGGAGCGGATAACGTGACGCATACACATCGGCACGGCTCAAACTCGCCATGCGCAGCACTCCGCCCTGTGATCGCCATCCACACGCCAGCGCACCGCAAGGAGCGCCGGCTCCCTACCCCGGACGGCGACAGTGTGCCAGCCCGGCCGACCGTCGGCAAGCGGTCCAGATGGGTGAGGACGGCTGGTCCATACCGCGACAATGTCAGCCAGATTCGTCTCGATTGAGAGCCGGGGACAACAGACGCCATCGTAAACGCCACCGCTCACCACCCGGGCGACAGCACTTCTGATTCTCGTGCTCCTTTTTCGATGCCCTCAGTTCGGGAAAACGTGCTGAGTTAGCACGAGGCCGGGCACGGTCCGGAGGATACTCGCACAAAACGCAACACAATCCTCGGCTGATACCTCGGGAGCGCGTTGACGCCGTTCTGCGTGAGCTGCTAGAGTTGCCTACGAGGGATCGGCTGTACCGCCGATCCTGTATGTTCGCTCGAAGATCGAGTCTGGAGCAATGGAGGGTGGAGCGATTCGACGATGATCAAGCTGCGTTTACGCCGGATGGGGAAGAAGAAGCAACCGCATTACCGTATCGTGGCTGCTGAAGCGCGCTGGCCGCGCGACGGTCGATTCATCGAAGTCATTGGGTACTACAATCCCCGTACCGATCCCTACACCCTTGAGGTAAACGTCGAGCGGGCTCGTTGGTGGCTCGAGCACGGTGCCCAACCGACCGACACCGTACGCGCACTACTTGTACGCGCTGGTGTGCTTCCGCCGCGCCAGCGTGGCGAGGGACAGAAGTCCGACACAGCTGCGCAGCAGCCTGACGCATGAGGAGCGTGAAGCGTGCAACGCCGCGATGCCTCTCGACCACCACAACGGCCACATCGCCGGGATCGATCGCCGATCGATCCTGAGCTGGCGATGCAGCGCTTGGCGACGCTAGTCCGCTACATTGCCGGGCAGCTCGTCGAGGATCCGGACGCCATTCAGATTCGCACGCGGCGCCGCGGCCGCACGGTCATCCTGCGTTTGTCGGTGCCGCACGAACAACTCGGAAAGGTAATTGGACGAGAAGGTCGGATCGCTCGCGCTATCCGCACCATGCTCAGCATCGCGGCAGTTCGGCAGGGTGTACACGCCAGTCTCACGATCGATGACCAAGTCGAACCACAACCGTCCTCAAGCGTCTGAGCGCATTGAGCCGCCGCAGCGCTTGTCGATCGGTCGCATTGTTGGCGCTCACGGTGTGCGTGGGGCAATCAAGATGCGCATCTGGACGCATTTCCCTGAGCGGATTCCCACGCTCACCCATGTGTATCTCGACGACGATCCGACCCCACGTCGTCTCCTTCGGGCTCAGCTTCAGGGCGACATCGCCCTACTCCAGCTCGAAGGGATCGTGACACGCAACGATGCGGAAGCGTTGCGCGGCGCCGTCGTGCGGATTGACCGCAGCCAGGCGGCGCCGCTTGCGGAAGACGAGTACTACCAGTTTGAAATCCTCGGACTGCATGTTGTCGATGAGGAAGGTCATTCTCTGGGCAACGTCGTCGAAATCCTAGAGACCGGCGCGAACGATGTCTACGTTGTCCAGCGCCCCGATGGGAGTGAACTCCTGCTTCCTGCAATCCGTTCGGTCATCCTTGAGATAGACCTCGAGCGCCAACGCATGGTTGTTCGCCCGCCACGCTACTACGAAGAAGAATGACCGCGGCGCTCGCGAAGCACGCGCCACACGGCCTCAGCTGACACCCCACACGCCTGAAGTAAGACCAGCAGATGGTAGAGAAGATCGGCTGCCTC
>VAPR01000408.1_pt1 | contig 28531 bp, 27 predicted proteins | sample 3380701 | NCBI WGS metagenome assembly VAPR01 (sample SAMN11536904, study PRJNA540576) | hot springs metagenome | isolation source: hot spring wet sediment | place: Spain: Lobios | collected 2014-01 | reverse complement strand
ACCTCCAGGCCCCAGGTGTCGCTGCCGATGATGGCCGGCCGGTGGTTCCCCAGGAAGCGGGCCTCCCTCAGGTAGATGCCAGGCTCGGAGGCCAGGTAGCGGCGAGGCTCGTACTGGGCCACATGGGTCCAGCCGGTGCGGAAGAGGACCACGTCCCCCGGTCTGATCTCCCGGATGCCTCCCCGCCGCATCGCCTCCCGGATATCGTCCAGAGTGATGCGATAGTCGTCCCGCACAATCCTGAGGCCGGGGCCGGTGGTGGAGAGGTCGCGGGTCGCCCCCTGGGATATCTTGAGGCCCAGGATGTCCAGGAGGACGCCCCGGGTGACGATGGGTCCCATGTGCTCGTTGCCCAGGGCAGTGGTACCCCAGGGCTCGGTGATATCCGGCACCGTGTAGCCGTTGTAGTACATGCGGCCCACGCCCACGTGGTTGAGGCCGTCCAACTGAGTGGCTATCTGGTAGGTGGTGCTGAGGCGCTCCTCGTGGAAGGTGAGGCGGTTGGCCCCCAGGGGCGAGGTGCTGGCCACGATGCCGCCACCCGCCCGGAAGTCCGGGCCCGGTTCGTAGCCGAAGACGAAGAGGCGCTGCTTGTACTCGCGAGGTGGATCGACCACGAAGGCGGGGAAGCCCTCAATCAGCTGCTCCCCCAGGTTGTAGGTCTTCACCGGGCGGCCGTTGGCCAGGAGGCGCAGCGCCTCCGCCGTCTTCTCCGGCGTCACCTCGTTGAAGGTGCCCCGCTGATCGCCCTCGCCGTAGGGGCCGGGGACCCAGGCGCCGGTCTCCACCTCGTCAACGTCGAACATGTCGTCGGTGGGCTCTTCGAAGGGGAAGCTGCCGGCGGAGGCTGGCTGGCTGGTGGCCGGCGGCAGGCCGGGATGGAGGCGGGAGGCGCCGGCGTAGGCCAGGAGGCCAGCCGCCCCGGCCTTTCCCGCCAGCTTGAGGGCCTCGCGGCGGCTCACCTTCGTCCCGTAGAGATGGGCGAGGAAGTACTCGAACTTCATACGTTTCCACCCCTTTTCTCTGGACTGTGTCATGGGGCGCGGCTTCGCCGCTAAGGCTGGCTGTTCAGACGGAGGCTGCGGGTTACGGCTGCCCCTCTCACCCCCCTGTTGATACCCGTGGTCAGAATGATACAGTTACAAATAAATACTTCACATAAACTTGTCAAGGGCTAGGCTAGCTCAGAAAAGTCGCCTTCGGAGGGGCTACCTGGCTACCGCTGTTGGCCTTCCGGCCGATGTGGGTGGGCTATCTGGCTGTTTGAGGAGAACTGTGCCATGCCGACGCAGTGGCCGTGGTGGGCGATGGAGGACTCGAACCTCCGACCTTCTCGGTGTAAGCGAGACGCTCTGCCACTGAGCTAATCGCCCACTGCCAAGCCCATCCTAGCCAGGGCCGACGCCCCCGGTCAAGCTGCGCTCCGGCGTCTTGCGTTGACACTGCACCAGAACAGGGGCTACACTCGTGGCGAAAGCCCCTCGACATAGACGAAATCTCGCTTTCTGGGTGGTGGCGATGTCCTCTGCTAAGGGAGAGCAGCGCAGCAAGAGCAAGGCAGACTGGCTAGAGAGGCAGTACCGTCCGTCCCTGGAGCAGCTCCCCGAGAGAGAGGAGCCCATGGAGACCTCCTACGGGCAGCCGGTGGAGCCTCTCTATACCCCGGAGGACCTGGACGGCTGGAGCTATGAGGAGCGGCTGGGCTACCCCGGCGAATACCCCTACACCCGCGGCATCCGGCCCAGCATGTACCGCGCCCGCTTCTGGACCATGCGCCAGTACGCAGGCTTCGGCGATGCCGAGGAGTCCAACCAGCGTTACAAGTATCTGCTCTCCCAGGGCCAGACCGGCCTCTCCGTCGCCTTCGACCTGCCCACCCAAATAGGCTACGACTCCGATGACCCCATGGCCGAGGGAGAGGTGGGCAAGGTGGGGGTGGCCATCTCCTCCCTGGCCGATATGGAGCTCCTCTTCAAGGACATCCCCCTGGAGAAAGTCACCACCTCCATGACCATCAACGCTACGGCGGCCATCCTGCTGGCCCTCTACGTGGCGGTGGCCAAGAAGCAGGGGGCGGACCTGCGGAAGATCAGCGGCACCATCCAGAACGATATACTGAAGGAGTACATCGCCCGCGGCACCTACATCTTCCCCCCCAAGCCGTCCATGCGCCTGATAACGGACATCTTCGCCTGGTGCAAGGACAACCTGCCCCGCTGGAACACCATCAGTATCAGCGGCTACCACATGCGGGAGGCCGGCTGCACGGCCGTGCAGGAGGTGGCCTTTACCTTCGCCAATGCCATCGCCTACGTGCAGGCCGCCCTGGACGCTGGCCTGGAGATAGACGAGTTCGCCCCCCGCCTCTCCTTCTTCTTCGCCGCCTACACCAACCTGCTGGAGGAAGTGGCCAAGTTCCGGGCGGCCCGGCGCCTCTGGGCCCGCATCATGAAGGAGCGCTTCGGCGCCCGGGATCCCCAGTCCCTCATGCTCCGCTTCCACACCCAGACCGGGGGCGCCACTCTCACCGCCCAGCAGCCGGAGAACAACATCATCCGCACCGCCATCCAGGCGCTGGCTGCGGTGCTGGGAGGCACTCAGTCCCTCCATACCAACTCCTGGGACGAGGCGCTGGCCCTCCCCAGCGAGCGGGCGGTCCAGGTGGCCCTGCGCACCCAGCAGATCATAGCCTACGAGTCCGGCGTAGCCGACGCCATAGACCCGTTGGGCGGCTCCTACTACCTGGAGAAGCTCACCGACCAGATAGAAGAGGAGGCACAGCGCTACATCGACCGCATAGACGACATGGGGGGCGCCCTGGCTGCCATCGAGATGGGCTACCAGCAGCGGGAGATCCAGGAGGCGGCCTGGCGCTTCCAGCAGCAGGTGGAGGCCGGTAAGCGGGTGGTGGTGGGGGTCAACCGCTTCCGCACCGCCGAGGACGGCCCGCCCGGCGAGATCCTGCGGGTGCGGCCGGAGGTGGTCAAGCGGCAACTGGAGCGGCTGCGGCGCGTCAGGGCGGAGCGGGACAACGCCCGCGTCCAGTCCCTCCTGGGGAAGCTGGAGGAGGCCGCCCGCTCCGACGCCAACATGATGCCGGTGCTCATCGAGTGTGTGGAGAACTACGTCACCGTAGGCGAGATCTGCCGCGTCCTGCGCCAGGTCTGGGGCGAGCAGCGGGAGTTCATGGTCTTCTAGCCTGGCCCGCCCCAGGGAGAACGAGAGGAACCGGGAACCGCACCCCGTGGCCGGCCGGGCCGCGCCGGTGCGCCCTATCACCCGCCGGGAGGTAGTCATGGGCAAGCAGGAGCTCATAGCCGAGGCCGAGGAGACCTTCCAGCAGCTATGGCAGGCCGTCAGCGCCCTGCCGGAGGAGGCGGCCACCCGGCCCTGGCTGGGCGAGTGGTCGGTCAAGGACGTCCTGGCCCATATCGCCGGCTGGCACCGTGAGATGGCCGGCGTCCTGGAGCGAATGGCCCGGGGCGAGCGCCCGGTGCCCGAGGGCGTGGACTACAACGACACCGATGGCTGGAACGCTCGCTTCGCCCAGGCCCACAAAGGGACCCCCTGGCCCCAGATGCTGGAGGAGCTGCGCGCCAGCAAGGAGGCCTTCCTGGCCGCCGCCCGTCAGGTGCCGGACGACCGCTTCGAGGAGGGGCGGGCGGCCCACCGCATCATGCAGGGCACCGGCACCCGCCACTACCGCGAGCACCTGGAGCAGATAGCCGAATGGCGTCAGAGGGAAGGGCTTTGATCAAGAAGATCCATCACATAGGCATCGCCGAGGCCGACCTGGCGGCCGGCCTCGGCTTCTACCGTGACGTGCTGGGCCTCCCCTTCCACAAGGAGGCGGAGGTCAAGGAGCAGGGCGTCCGGGCGGCCCTCCTCCTGGCGGGGGAGAGCGAGATAGAGCTGCTGGAGCCCACCGCGCCGGAGACGCCTGTGGGCCGCTTCCTGGCCCGCCGGGGCGGGGGCCTTCACCACATCTGCTTCGAGGTGGAGGACGTGGCCGCTGAGTTGGCCGCCCTCAAGGCCCGCGGCGTGGAGCTGGTGGACCAGGAGCCCCGCCAGGGGCTGGCCGGCATCATCGCCTTTCTCCACCCGCGCGCCCACCGCGGCGTCCTGGTGGAGCTGGCCCGTCCTCCGCAGGAGGAACGCCACGCCGTCCCCTCGCCCCTGGTAAGGCGGCTCCGCTACGTCCTCATCGGCGCCGACGACCCGGCCGATGCCCTGGCCCGCTACGAGGCGAACCTGGGCCTCCGGGCGGCGAGCGGGGACGGCCCGGCGGGGCAGGTGCCGGTGGGGGAGTCCCTCCTCCTCGTCCTCACCGCCGAAGAGGCGCAGCCCCACCTGCCGGTGGGGACGGAGGCGGGGGAGGGGCTGCTGGCCCTGGGCCTGGAGGTGGGCGACCTGGAGGCGGCCGTGGAGCACCTCCGGCAGCGGGGCGTGGAGGTATCCGCCCCGGCCCCGGGCATCCTGCCGGGGACGCGGGTTGCTAGCGTGGCCCCCGCGGCCAGCCACGGCGTCCCTCTCCACCTGGTGGGGACCTAGGCCGGAGCCCCGAGGGGCGACGCCCCCACGCAGGCGCGTCTGTCGCAGCCCCCGGGGGAGCGGGGACGGCCCCGCTCCTGCGGGGGGTAACCATACTATATAATCGGCCCTAGGAGGGAATGGCCCATGACGCAGGAGCGCAAGGTGAAGATCGTCATCGCCAAGCCTGGGCTGGACGGACACGACCGCGGCGCCAAGGTGGTGGCCCGCGCCCTGCGGGACGCTGGCTTCGAGGTGGTATACACCGGGATCCGGCAGACGCCGGAGATGATCGCCGAGACGGCCCTGCAGGAGGACGCCGATGCCGTCGGCCTCTCCATCCTCTCGGGGGCGCACCTGGAGCTCTTCCCCCGCGTGGTGGAGGAGCTCCGGAAGCGGGGCCTGGACGATGTTGTCCTCTTCGGTGGCGGCATCATCCCCCAGGAGGACATACCGGAGCTGGAGCGCGTGGGCTTCAAGGCCATATTCGGGCCTGGCACCTCCACCGAGGAGATCGTCGAGTGGGTGCGACAGAACGTCCGGCCGCGGGGAGTGGGAGTGAAGTCGTGATCCGAGAGCTGGTGGACAACGCCCTGGGCGGCGACAGGCGGTCGCTGGCCCGCCTGTTGAGCCTGGTGGAGAACGGTTACCCCGAGGGGCGAGAGGCGCTCCGCCTCCTTTACAGGCATACCGGACGGGCCCACGTGGTGGGCATCACCGGCGGCGCCGGGGCTGGCAAGAGCACCCTCATCTTCGCCCTGGCCCGGGAGCTGCGAAAGCGAGGGCTCACCGTGGGTGTGGTGGCGGTGGACCCCACCAGCCCCTTCACCCAGGGCGCCCTCCTGGGAGACCGCGTGCGTATGCAGGGTCTCACCTCGGACCCCGGGGTGTTCATCCGCAGCATGGCCAGTCGGGGCGCCGTGGGCGGCCTGGCCCCAGCCACCCTGGACGTGGTCACCGTCCTGGACGCCGTGGGACGGGACGTCATCATTGTGGAGACGGTGGGGGCCGGCCAGGACGAGGTAGAGATAATGGACACCGCCCACACGGTGGTGGTGGTCGTCGTTCCCGGCACGGGGGACGAGATACAGGCCATCAAGGCGGGCATCCTGGAGATCGCCCACATTCTGACCGTCAACAAGGCCGACCTCCCTCGCGCCGACCTGCTGGCCAACTACCTGGCGGAGTTCGTCAACCTGGAGAAGGGGGATGGCTGGCGAGTGCCCATAGTGAAGACTGTGGCCATCAAGGAGGGAGGAGTGACGGAGCTGGTGGAGGCACTGGAGGCGCACCGCCGCCATCTGGAGCGGTCCCCGGCCCGGGAGGAGATGGAGACGGAGCGGGCCCGGCGCCGTCTGCTGACCGCCCTCCGCTCCCAGTTGTGGGAGCGGTCTTTGCGCATCGCCCAGAAGGACGGCGCCCTGGAAGGGCTGGCGCGGGCCATCGCCGCCCGCGAAATGGACCCCTACACCGCTGCCGCTGGCCTGCTGGAGTCCGCCCTTCGCCCCGAGAGCTAGGCATATAATCGGCGTGAACGGCCGGGCACTTCGGGCGGAGCGCACCGCCGATGCTCACCCCTGAGCTGGGCCTCTCTACCTCATCCCATTCGCTGCAGGAGGGCAGCACCTTCCAGGTGAGCGGCATCCCTACCCCGGCGGCCGCTCTCATCCTGGGCATCAGCCTTTTCTCCTTCGCCCTGGTGAACGGGCTGGAGATCGCCGTGGTGGCCGCCAACCGCATACGGGTGCGCCACCTGATGGAGCAGGGGAGCCGCTCCGCCCTGGCCCTCCACCGCCTCCAGTTGGCCCGGGAGCGCTTCTTCACTCTGGTCATCCTTCTGCAGAACCTGGCCGTCATCCTGGCCTCCATAGCCAGCAGCGTCCTGACGGCGCAGGCCCTGGGAGGGATAGGCGGCCTGGTGCTGGGCGTGGGCGTTCTCACCATCGGTGTGGCCATCCTGGGGGAGGTGCTCCCCAAGGTGCTGGCGGCCCACGCCGGAGAGCGCTTCGCCCTGGTGATGGCCCGCCCTCTGGAGGCCCTGCTGTGGCTGCTCCAGCCGGTGGTGGCCCCCCTGGCGGCGGCCCCCACCATCGTCTCCCGCCTCCTCCTGGGCAGGGCGTACGAGGAGGGCCCCACGGTGACTGAGGCTGAGTTGCGCACCCTCATCGATATCAGCGTGGAGGAGGGGGCCGTAGAAGAGAAGGAGGCGCGGCTCCTGGAGCGGGTCTTCCGCTTCGGCGACAAGCGGGTGGGGGAGGTCATGGTGCCCCGCACCGAGATCGTCTGGGTGGAGAGGGGGACTACGCTGTCCGAGTTCTTCAAGATCTTCGTGGAGACGCCCCACACCCGCTTCCCGGTCTACCAGGAGAGCGTCGACAACGTCGTCGGCATTGTCAACATCAAGGATGTGCTGCGGGGCCTGGCCCTGGGGGAGCTGACCGGGGACAGCCCCATCGACTGGTGCATGCGGCCGGCCCTCTTCGTCCCCGAGAGCAAGCGGGTGGGCGACCTCTTCGCCGAGATGCAGAACGCTGGCCAGCAGATGGCGGTGGTGGTGGACGAGTTCGGCGGGACGGCGGGCCTGGTGACGGTGGAGATGCTGCTGGAGGAGCTGGTGGGCGCCGTCAGCGACGAGCTGCGCCCTCACCAGCCGGAGTTCGTGACCCTGGACGAGCGCACCTACCGCCTGGACGGCGGCATGTCCGTGGACGATGCCAACCAGCAGCTAGGACTCGGCCTCCCTGAGGGGGACTACGAGACGGTGGCCGGCTTCATCCTGGACCATCTGGGCCGCATCCCGGAGGAGGGGGAGCAGTTCGTCTACAATGGCCTGCGCTTCGCCATCACCCGTATGCTGGGCCGTAAGATAGAGGAGGTGACGGTGACCAGACTGAGCGAAGGGGGAGGCAGCTCATGAACCTCAAGGTGCAGCGCCTCCGGGCTACCTTCCGGCGGGGCGACTCCGTCAAATACCTGGCCCACCTGGACCTCATGCGCTACTGGGAGCGGGCCCTGCGGCGGGCGGGCGTCCCCCTCTCCTACTCCGAGGGCCACAGCCCCACCCCCCGCCTCTCCCTGGCCGCCCCCCTCCCGGTGGGAGTCACCTCCTCCTGCGAGCTCATGGACGTCTTCCTCTACCGGCGCATGACGCTGCGCGACTTCCTGAAGCAGGTCAACGCCAAGGTGGTCCCGGGCACCGAGGTGCTGACGGTGCGGGAGGTGGGCCTGCGAGAACCCTCCCTGCAGTCTCTGGTGCGCTGGGCCGAGTACCGCGTGGAGGTGGCCCGAGAGGGGCGCTCCCGCCAGGAGCTGGAGGAGCGGGTGGAGCGGCTGCTGGCCCTGGACTCTCTTCCCTGGCAGCACCTGCGGGACGGCCAGGTGCGCCGCTACGACCTGCGCGCCCTGGTCTACGACCTCTGGCTGGAGGAAGAGACGGAGGAGAGCTTCATCCTGGGTATGCGCCTGCGCACCGACCAACAGACGGCGGGCCGGGCGGAGCAGGTGACGGCCGCCCTCGGCTTCGCCGGGCCGCCGCTGCGCATACACCGGGCCCGCCTGTTCGTGGAGGAGACGCCGCGGGCCACGCGGGCCTTCCGGCGCCTGGGAGAGATGTAGGTAGCCCCGTCGTCCCCTATAATGGAGGCCGTAGGGGGTGTCCCTGGAGATGCGCATAGCGCTGGGCAGCGACGAGAAGACCGTCCTGACGGACTACCTGGTGGAGGAGCTGCGACGCCGCGGTCTGGAGGTGGAGCTCTTCGGCCCCCTGCGGGGGGAGCCCGTCCAGTGGGCAGAGGTGGCGCGCCAGGTGGCGGAGGCTGTGGCCTCCGGCCGGGCGGACCAGGGGATCCTCTGCTGCTGGACCGGCACCGGGGTCTCCATCGCCGCTAACAAGGTGCCCGGCGTGCGGGCGGCCCTCTGCCACGACGCCGAGACGGCCCGCGGGGCGCGGGCCTGGAACCAGGCCAACGTCCTCTGTCTGAGCCTTCGCTCCACTGCCCCTGCCGTGGCCAGGGAGATCCTGGACGCCTGGTTCAGCACCGGGCCCGACCCGTCCGAGGCGGAGAACGTGGCCCGGGTGGAGGAGATGGACCGCCTCTACAGGGGCGCCCGGGCCTGACGACACCGATGGAGAGACGCTAGTTGTCCCGCCGCGAGCGACGTCGTTCCCGGAGGGCCCGGCAGGCCAGGCAGGAGAAGGCCCCCCTCATCTGGCAGCGCAGCGGCCCCGCCCCCAGGGGCAGGGGCGCCGCCCCCCAGCCGAAGGTGGCCAGAGGCGGAGGTGGTTTCTACATTCCGCCCTGGCTGCCAGTGGTCGGGATCATCGTCGCCGTGGTGGCCATCTTCCTGGGGCTGGTGCTCTTCCGCGAGACCTCCACGGCCAGCCCTCGCATCGGCGACCACATGCACGCCGCCTATGAGATCATCATCTGTGGCACCCGTCAGCCCCCTCTGCCCTCGTTCCCGGGCGGCGTCCATACCCACGGCGATGGCTACATCCACCTGCATCCCCAGTTCGCCAGCGAGGAAGGGCGAGGGGCCAGCCTGGTGCGGTTCTTCGAGTACGCCGGCCGTGCCCTGGGCTCCGGCGGCGTCCTGACCCGGGACACTCTGCAGGTGCCGGGGGACCCGCGGGTCTTCCGCAACGGCGACATCTGCCAGGAGGGGCCGGACCAGGGCCAGCCGGGCGTGGTCCAGGTCTTCGTCAACGGAGAGCGCCGGCTGGACTTCGAGGACTACGTCCCCCGGGACGGGGACAGGGTGCAGATAGTCTTCGGCCCGGAGAGGGCAGCGCCCACGCCATCTGGCTCGCCAGCGCCAGCGCCGGACTAGGGCCCGGCGGAGCGGACGTCATGCACCGGCCTTGAGGCCGGCCCTCTCCACCGTCTCCGGCGTCACGTCGTCCGGTAGACGGTAGCCACGGAAGGTGATCCAGCCCAGGAAGGAGAGGAGGCCGGCCACCGGCCCCACCAGCCTTATCCCGAGAGGGTCTTCGGCGCTGGAGCCCAGGACGAGAAGCCCCGAGAGGATGACGGGGAAGATGGCGCCGGCGATCTTCTCCAGCGTCGCCTGCGTCCCGTAGTAGATGGCCTCCCGTCTCTGGCCGGTCAGGAGGGCGTCATAGTCTATGATGTCGGCCTGGATGGCGTTGGGGAAGGTGAAGACAGCCGTCATGGGCAGCCCTATGAGGGCCACGAAGATGATCCCCTGCAGCAGCTTGTCCACGCCCGGGATGAAGCCCATGATCCCCAGCCAGGGCATGTAAAGGCTGGCGAAGACCAGGGCCGCCGAGTATACCCAGGCCTTGCCCCGCTTCACCGCCAGCCGGTAGACCAGGGGCAGCGACAGCAGCACAACGATGATGGCAGACAGGGTGAGGAGGCCGGTAACCGTCCCCACCCCCACCCCCAGCGTGGCGAACCCCAGGTTCAGGCGCAGCTCGCTGCCCGCCTCCAGACGGGCGATCTCCGGCTTTACGCCTCTCATCAGCACGGCGTTCACCCAGTAGGGCAGGGCGGCCGTCAGCATGCCGATGGAGGCGTTGAACATGATGAAGGTAGGCAGGAAGTAGCGGAACTGGCTGTTGGCCAGCGTGGACCGGACGGCGCTGATGAGGTCTATGGAGGCGGGCTCTATGTCTCGCCGCGTGTAGCGCCAGGCCCCCAGCAGCCCTATGTAGCGGGAGAGGAAGGCGATGACGGCCATCACGATCCCCATGGCCGTGAAGCCCCAGATGTCCACGATGATGCCGCTCACCACCAGGGCCACGAAGGAGCCCAGGGTGCCGAAGAAGACCTGCCAGGTGACGATGTTCACCCTGTCCTGAGAGCGGGGAGCGATCTCAGGCAGCAGCGACTCGAAGGGGCCGCCCGAGAGGGTGCTGAACAGGTGGAACGCCTCCAGGATGATGAACAGATAGATGATGTTCAGCAGCCCCTCTCGCTCCTGGGGCGGCGTCCAGATGAGGACGGCGAAGAGGGCCAGGAAGGGCGTGGAGAGCACCACGAAGGGTATCCGCCGGCCCCAGCGACTGCGGGTGCGGTCGCTCCACCAGCCGATGAACGGGTCGTCCAGGGCCTCTATTAGCCTGGTGGCCAGCAGGATAGCCCCCAGCGCCAGCACGGGCACCCGCTGGGGGATATCGGCATCGGGCGGCGGGGCGTAGAAGTAGATGAGCCAGAGGTCGCGGGAGCGGGAGAGCGCGTTCCCCCCGAAGCTGCCGAAGGCGTACAGCAGGCGGTTGGTGAGGGGGAGGGCGTGCCGGGGAAGGGTCATTCCCTCATCCCCTTTCCTGTCCTGCTCTTACTATGCCGCCAGCCCTCCTTGGGGACAAGATGGCGCTCAGGCCATGTGCTGGCCTCGCTCCAGGGCCCGCTCCAGGTCCAGGGCGTAGACGCCCCACAGGGCGCGGGGCAGCAGCCGGCCGATGGCCATCATCGCCTCGTCCCGGGCCTGGCGGTAGCGCTCCTCCCTGTCCTGCGCCGTCGCTTGAACGAGCAGCGGCGGGCCGAAGCGCGCCACCAACGTCCCCCCCTCCTCGTATAGGCCGGCCGGGAGGGTGGGGACGCCCCGCTCGCTCAGCCCCAGGAGGAGAGCGCCCACGCCCTCCGGGGGCAGAATGAGGGTGCCGTGGCCCGTCCCTTCCGGGAAGAGGGCTATGGGCTGCCCGTCCTTTCGCACCACCTCCATGATGGCCCGCATGGCGGCCGCCCGTCCCGCTGCCCGCTCCTGCGGCCGGGGGACTATCACCAGGCTGTAGACCCGGGCCAGCCGCCGGAAGACCCAGCGCAGGACGGCCGGGGGGACGGGGACGGGCCCCAGCCGGAAGTTGTACCACTCGCTGGTCATGAGCCAGCGGGGGGCGTCCCCCCGGCGGCGCCAGACGGCCCAGGTCAGAAGCATCCCGCCCCAGAAGACCCTCAGGCCCGGGCGGTCATAGTGATTAGCGATGAGGACGAAGGGCCCGGAGACCGGTATATGCTCATCGCCCACGATGCGCGTGGGCAGGCGGACGCTGGCCAGGACGGCCCCGGCGTCCTTGCCCACGTCCCGCTTGCGCCCCGACAGCACCGCCAGAGCGAAGCGCGCAATGTACGAGTAAGGCAGGCGATAGGCCCGCTGAGCGCTGGCTTTCATGGCCTCGCCGGGGCCATTTTAGCGCAGTCCGGGCGCAAAAGGTTCCCAGGGGGCCAGCGACGGTGTATCTTTAGTCTGCCTGAGAGGCTTTCGAGGGGGCTGAGGGAATGCCGGTCATAACCATCTCGGGAGCGCCGGGGAGCGGGGCGCGGGAGCTGGTACACCTGGTGGCCCAGCGGCTGGGGATCGACTACGTGGACCAGCAGATCCTCCTGGACGCGGCTCGTCGCCTTGGGGTGCCGGTGGAGCAGGTGGCCGCCGTGGACGAACGCGTCCAGGGGCTGCGGGAACGGCTAGCCCACCTCCTGCGCAGCTTCCTGGAGCGTTCCGCTCTCCTGGGCACCGACCCGATAGCCGGCGGTGGCGGCCTGGAGATGCTCTTCTCCCGCAGCTACGATGAGTTGACCAGGGAGGAAGAGGAGGGGCAGGAGGGGGTGGACCCAGCCCTGTATGTCAACGTCCTCTCGGGCGTGGTGAGAGAGCTGGCCCAGCGGGGCGACGTGGTGATCCTGGGCCGGGGGAGCCACATGATCCTCAAGGACTTCCCGGCCGCCCTGCACGTCCTCACCCTGGCGCCGGAGCCGGTGCGCCTCCAGCGCTACGCCCTGCGCGAGGGAGTCTCGGCGGAGGAGGCGGCCCGCCAGGTGCAGGCGGTGGAGAGGGCGCGTGTTCTCTTCTACAAGCGCTTCTGGAAGGTGGACCCCAACGACCCCAACTACTACGACCTGACCATCGTCACCTCGCGGCTGCCCCTGGACCTGGCGGCGGAGCTGATAGGCATCGCTGCCAAGGCCAAGGAGGAGCAGCCGGCCTAGCGCTGGCCCTCCAGGCGCTCCAGTAGCTGCCGGAGGTAGGCCTCTGCCCTGTCCAGCCGTGCCCGGAGCCCCCAGGGGTGATTGGGCGCCAGGGGCACGCCCCAGCCCCGCTCCTCCGCCCCCATCCCCACGATCTCCAGGAAGCCCTGGGCCTCCGGCGAGTCCTCGCCGAAGAGGGTGACGAGGCTGTGGTGGACGTTGTCCACCCACTGACCGTAGTCGTAGGAGACGGGGCCGCGGCCCCGCAGCCAGGGCACCCTCTCCAGATGACGGCGGATCCTCTCGATGGCCAGCTCCGTGGTGGACGCCACTTCAGACCTCCTGGCGCAGGCTGATCTCGTATTCGCCCCAGCGCTGACGGTGCTGCTTCTTCAGCTCCCGCAGACGACTCTGGTAGGCCGGGGTGTCCACCCCCTCCAGGTTGAGGACGTAGGCGTCCTCCTGGTTGTCGGAGTAGTAGCGGGGGCGGATGCCCACCCTCTGGAAACCGTGCTTGTGGTAGAGGGCCAGGGCGGGCTGGTTGGAGACGCGGCACTCCAGCGTCACCAGCGAGCGGCCCAGGGAGGCGGCCAGCTCCAGGGCCGCCTGGAGGAGCATCTCGCCGATGCCCTGGCGGCGCTGGGCCTCACGCACGGCTATGGCGACGATATGCGCCTCATAGGCCGGGAGCCAGAGCCCTACGTACCCCGTCACCGTCTGGCCCTCTGTGGCCTCCCGCCCCCCCAGGAGGACGTCGCGCATCCCCTCCAGGAGACGCCCCAGGCCCGTCCCGGTGACGGGTAGCGGTGGCTGGGTGGGGCGGTCCACCGCCTCCACGGCCACCAGATAGCGGGCGATGCGGTTCTGCCTCAGCTCGTAGTGAAAGGAGGTGGGGGGCCAGGTGGTGGGGAAGGCCTCCCGCTCTATCCGCTCCACCTGGGGGATGTCGGCCAGCTCCATAGGGCGGACGCGGCGCTTTACTTCCAGGGCCCTCATCTCCGCCGCCATTGTAGCACCCCTCAGCGGGGGAGGGCACGGCCTTTGAGGGCGGGGACGGTGGGTATAGAATGGATGTATCAGGGTGTGACGATGTACCTCCTCCGGGTGCTGGCGCTCCTGCGCTCCTACCGTCTGCGGCTGGCCCTCGCCCTCCTGTGCACCGCCGGGGCCGCTGGCTTTGCTCTGGCGATGCCCCAGCTCATCCGCTGGGCCATCGACTTCGGCATCGACCGGGGGAACACGGCTGCCCTGGCCACCGCCGCCCTGGCGGTGGTGGGGGCCGCCCTTCTGAGAGGGGTCTTCGCCTACGGGCAGCAGTACCTCTCGGAGTGGGTGGCCCAGCGGGTGGCCTACGAGCTGCGCAACCAGCTCTACGACCGTCTGCAGCGTCTCTCCTTTGCCTTTCACGACCGCGCTCAGACGGGACAGCTCATGTCCCGGGCCACCCAGGACGTGGAGGCGGTGCGGCTCTTCGTCAACTTCGGGGTGCTGCGGCTGGCCTATCTGGCCCTTCTGCTGCTGGTGGTGCTGGCCTTCATGGCCTGGAGCGACTGGCGGCTGACGCTGGTGGCCTGGGCCTTCGTCCCTCTCATCGTCTGGCGCTCCACGGCCATGAGCCTGTCGCTGCGCCCGCTCTGGCTGCGGGTGCAGGAGGGCATGGGGCGCCTCACCACCGTCCTGCAGGAGGCGCTGGCCGGCTTCCGCGTGGTGAAGGCCTTCGGGCGGGAGGAGTATGAGGGCCGGCGGTTCGCGGCGGAGGCCCAGGCCCTCTTCGCCGATTCCTACGCCGCCAGCCGCATCCAGGCGGTGCAGGGGCCGCTGTTGAACGGGCTGTGGATGCTGGCCATCATCGCCGTCCTCCTCTTCGGTGGCTGGCAGACCAGGAACGGGGCCCTCACGGCCGGCGAGCTGGCCGCCTTCCTCCTCTATCTGACGCTGCTGCAGATGCCGGTGCGGGCCCTGGGGTGGGTGGTGGCCGTCTACACGCGGGCCCTCTCGGCCGCCCAGCGAATCTACGAGGTGCTGGACGCCGAGCCGGAGGTGAAGGAGAAGCCGGGGGCTGTCGTCCTGCGGGACGTGAAAGGACACGTCCGCTTCGAGGGGGTCTCCTTCAGCTACGACTCCCGCTCCCCCGCCCTGTGGGAGATCGATCTGGAGGCCCGTCCAGGGGAGGTGGTGGCGTTGCTGGGGCCGGCGGGGAGCGGCAAGACCACCATCGTCAACCTGATCCCCCGTTTCTACGATGTGACCGCCGGCCGCATCACCATCGACGGGGTGGACGTGCGGGACGTGACCCTCGCCTCGCTGCGGCGGGCGGTGGGAGTCGTCCCCCAGGACGTCTTCCTCTTCTCGGCCACCCTGCGGGACAACATCGCTTACGGAGCGCCCTGGGCCACCCAGGAGGAGATAGAGCGGGTGGCCAAGATAGCCCGCATCCATGACTTCATCGTCTCCCTGCCCGAGGGCTACGATACCTGGGTGGGAGAGCGGGGCGTCACCCTGTCCGGGGGCCAGAAGCAGCGGATAGCCATCGCTCGCACCCTCCTGCGCGATCCCCGCGTCCTCATCCTGGACGATTCCACGTCCAGCGTGGATGCTGAGACGGAGTACCTGATACAGCAGGCGCTGGCGGAGGCAATGAAGGGGCGCACCACCTTCGTTATCGCTCATCGCCTGCGCACGGTGCAGGCGGCCGACCAGGTGCTGGTGCTGAAGGACGGTCGCATCGTGGAGCGGGGCCGCCACGAGGAGCTGCTGCGGCTAGGCGGCCTCTACCGCCAGATCTACGAGCAGGAGCTGCGGGAGCAGGAGGAGGGGATGGGCCTGTCTGGGCCGACGCGGGCGGGCCACATGTAGCCATGTGGGCGGGAGCGGGACACGGGCACGGCCCGGCGGCGGTCTTCCGCCGCGGCACGTGGGAGGAGGAGGGAGAGGGCCGCATCTATGACCACACGGTGGTGCGGCGGTTCCTCCCCTACCTGCGTCCCTACCGGGGGCGGCTGGCGCTGGCCCTGGTGGCGGTGCTGGCCTCAGCCGGGGCCTCCTATGCCCAGCCCTGGCTGGTGGGCCGGGCGGTGGACCGCTTCGTGGCGGGGCGGGACATGGCCGGCCTTCTCGTCATCGCCGGGCTGCTGGCGGGGCTGGCCGTCGTGGCCTGGGCCGCTCAGACCGTCCAGCAACTGGTGACGGCAAGGGTAGGGCACAGCGTCCTCTACACGCTGCGCACCCAGCTCTTCGACCACATCCAGCGCCTGTCGGTGGGTTTCATGGACCGCAACGAGGTGGGACGCGTCATGTCCCGCGTCCAGAACGACGTGGCGGCCCTGCAGGAGCTCATCACCGGCGGCGTCATCGTCATCATGTCGGACATGCTGGGGCTGGGTCTGGTGGTCTTCTTCCTGGTCTATCAGGACGTGCTCCTGGCGCTGGTGACGCTGGCGGTGGTGCCGGCGCTGGTGCTGGGCATGCTCCTGTGGCAGGCGCGGGCCAGGCGGGCCTTCCTGCGGGTGCGGGAGGCGGTGGCCATCGTCAACGCCAGTCTGCAGGAGAACGTCTCTGGCGTGCGGGCCATCCAGAGCCTGACCCGGGAGGAGGAGAACCTGCGCCGATTCGACCGCGTCAATGCCGACAACCTGACGGCCAACGTGGAGGCGGGCCGGCTCACCGCCACCGTGATGCCTCTGGTGGAGCTGGCGGTGGCGGTGGCGACTGCCCTGGTCATCATTTTCGGCGGCACGAGGGTGATGCAGGGCGAGCTCGGGGTGGGAGCCTTCATCGCCTTCGCCCTCTACATCCAGCGCTTCTTCGATCCCATCCGCAACCTGGTGATGCAGTACACCCAGCTCCAGCGGGCGATGGCCGCTGGCGCCCGCATCCTGGAGGTGCTGGACACGGAGCCGGAGGTGCAGGATGCCCCGGACGCCATCGACCTGCCCGATATCCGTGGCGAGGTGGAGTTCCAGCACGTCCACTTCAGCTACGTGCCGGGCGTGGAGGTGTTGCACGATATCGACCTGCGCGTCCGCTCGGGAGAGACGGTGGCCATCGTGGGGCCCACGGGAGCCGGCAAGAGCACCCTGGTAGCCCTGGTGGCCCGCTTCTACGATGTCACCAGCGGGCGCCTCCTCATCGACGGGGTCGACATAAGGCGCATCCGGCGCAGCTCCCTCACTCGCAGGCTGGGGATGGTCTTGCAGGACCCCTTCCTGTTCTCCGGAACGGTGCGGGAGAACATCCGCTACGGCCGCCCCGAGGCGAGCGATGAGGAGGTGGAGGCGGCGGCGCGAGCGGTGGGCGCCCACGAGCTCATCCTGCGCCTCCCCCAGGGCTACGAGACCCCCGTCAGGGAGCGCGGGCAGAACCTCTCGCTGGGGCAGCGGCAGCTCATCAGCTTCGCCCGGGCCGTTCTGGCCGACCCCCGGATCCTCATCCTGGACGAGGCGACGGCCAGTGTGGACCCGGTCACGGAGCGCCTCCTGAAACGGGCGCTGTCCCGCCTGCTGGCGAGCCGGACCGCCTTCGTCATCGCCCACCGGCTGGCCACGGTGCGGGCGGCGGACCGCATCGTCGTCCTGGACGGCGGTCGTGTCGTCGAGGAGGGGAGGCACGCCGACCTGCTGGCGCGGGGCGGGCTGTACGCTCGCCTGCACCAGATGGCCTATGCGCAGGGCCTGCCCGTCCTCCCCGAGGACGGCCGGAGGGAGGAGGCGCCGGGGCCCCTCTCCGTCCCCTGAGCGACCTCGCTGTGTCGGTGCGGTAGCTTATAATCGCCGTGGAGGTGAAGTCCGTGGACGTGGACTCATTGGCGCGGACGCTGGCTGACGCTCTGGAGGGGGAGGGTATCCAGGTGGTGCGGGAGGCGCTGGATCGCTACGCCTGGGATGCCCTCGGCCCTAACCGCGCCTTCCCCCAGCTAAAGGAGATCCAGCCGCAGCCGCTCCTGGCGGCACGCCCCCGCTCCACTGAGGAGGTCTCCCGCGTCATGGCCCTGGCCTCGGAGTGGCGGCTGCCCGTCGTCCCCTACGGTGGGGGGACGGGGGTGATGGGAGGCGCCATCCCCCTCGTGCCCTCGCTGGTGCTGGATCTGTCCGGCCTGGACCGCGTCCTGGAGGTGGACGGGCCGGGCCAGCGGGTCTGGACGGAGGCAGGGGTGATCCTGGAGCGGCTGGACCGGGAGCTCTCCCGTCACGGTCTCATGCTGGCCCATGACCCCTGGTCCCTGCCCATAGCCACGGTGGGCGGGGCCATATCCACCAACGGCATGGGCTACCGGGTGGGGCGCTACGGCTCCATGGGCGACCAGGTGCTGGGCCTGACGGTAGTCCTGGCGGACGGCCGGGTGTTGCGGACGCGCGGCGTGGAGGGCACCTCGGTGGGGCTGGACCTCAAGCACCTGTTCATCGGCACGGAAGGCTGCTTCGGAGTCATCACCGAGGCCGTCCTCAAAGCGGTGCCCCAGCCAGAGGAGCGGGCCCTGGCTGCCTACCTCTTCCAGGGCTTCGCCGAAGGGTTCCGGGCCATCCTAGCGATGCACGAGATCGGTCTCGTCCCCTCCGTCCTGGACTACGGCGAGGACTTCGTCCCGCCGGCGGGCGGCGGCAGGGCGGAGTCGGAGGGGGCGCGCCTCTACCTGGTCTTCGAGGGCTTCCGGGAGGAGGTAGCGGCCCAGTCCTCCCGCGCGGACGCCATCTGCCGTTCTCACGGCGGCCAGCCCCTGCCCCTGGAGGAGGCGCGGCGCTTCTGGCAGCACCGGCACGACCTGGCCCTGCGCTTCGCTCGCGGGCGGACGCAGGCGCGGCGTCGGGAGCCCGTGCCCGGCGGCCGCTTCGACTACGTGCACGTCTCCCTGCCGCCCTCCCGGGTGCTGGAGTACCAGCGCCTCAGCCAGCAGGTGCTGGACCGGGCGGGGGTCTACCCCCTGGAGTACGGCATCTGGGGAAAGCCCGGCCTGTTCGACGTGGTGATGGTCCAGCCGGACGGCAGCGCCGATGGCGCCGCCTCCCTGGCCGCCGTGGTGGACGAGCTCCTCTCTCTGGCCCAGGAGATGGGCGGCTCCATGGAGCAGTGTCACGGGGTGGGGATAAAGCTCGCCCACCTGATGGAGCGGGAGCACGGCCCGGGGCTGGAGGTGATGCGGGCCATCAAGCGGGCGCTGGACCCTCAGGGCCTGCTGAACCCGGGCAAGCTGGGTCTCTAGTCCCAGAGGCGCCCCTGGGGGTTCCCCGGCGGCTCCAGCCCCAGGTGCTGGTAGGCCCGCGGCGTGGCGACGCGGCCCCGTGGCGTCCGCTTTATGAGCCCGGCCTGCATCAGATAAGGCTCATAGACCTCCATGATGGTGTCCGGCTCCTCGGACACGGCGGCGGCTATGGTGTCCAGCCCCACCGGCCCGCCGCCGAACTTCTCGATGATGGCCTGGAGGAGCTTGTGGTCCACCTGGTCCAGCCCCAGCTCGTCCACCTCGAGCTGGGCCAGCGCCTGGCGCGCCACCTCACCGGTGATGGCGCCATCGGCCCGCACCTGGGCGTAGTCGCGGGCGCGGCGCAGGAGACGGATGGCCACCCGCGGCGTCCCCCGGGAGCGGCGAGCGATCTCCCTGGCTCCATCCCGGTCTATGGCGATCCCCAGGGCGGCGGCGTTCCGCTCCAGGATGGCCACTATCTCCTCCTCCCGGTAGAAGTCCAGTCGGTAGACCGCACCGAAGCGGTCCCGGAGGGGGGAGCTCAGGAGGGCGTAGCGGGTGGTGGCGCCTACGAGGGTGAAGCGGGGCAGGGTGAGGCGGACGGAGCGTGCTCCTGGTCCCTTCCCCAGGACGATGTCCAGGGCGTAGTCCTCCAGGGCCGGGTAGAGGACCTCCTCTGCCGTCCTGGGCAGGCGGTGGACCTCGTCTATGAAGAGGACGTCCCCGGGCTGGAGGGCTGTCAGGATGGCCGCCAGGTCGCCCGGCCTCTCGATGGCCGGGCCCGAGGTGACCCGTATGGAGACCCCCATCTCGTGGGCGATGATGTGGGCCAGTGTCGTCTTTCCCAGGCCCGGCGGCCCGAAGAAGAGGATGTGGTCCAGGGGCTCCCCTCGCTGCTTGGCGGCGGCGATGGCGATGGCCAGGTTCTCCCGCAAGCGGTCCTGGCCCACGAACTCGTCCAGGCGGCGCGGCCTGAGGGCGCCCTCTATGGCCAGGTCCTCGGCCTGGGCCCTGCCGGAGATGGCCCTCTCCCCCACAGCCGGCTCCTCTCGAATATCTGTGCTATCCGGGGCCATTATAGGGCCGCCCGGGATGCCCGTCTACTCGGCGAGGGGCGGAGGGGCCTAGTGGCCGTCGGAGTGCTCGCTCCACCCGGAGGAGCCGGGGCGGTGCGGCTCGTAGCCGATGAGGTGGCGGATGGCGGTGAAGAGCAGCCCCAGCAGGGCCGCTCCGGCCACGGCGCCCGCCGTTATCAGAGAGAGGCGGAGGATGTCGGAGGTAGCCCTGGTCTCATCCTGGGGGACGCCCGGGCCCGGCTCCACCTGGGGCCCGTTGATGGCCGTCAGCGCCGCCTGGCAACCGGCCTCGCCGCACGGGGAAACGGTGGCAGGGCCGGCCCGCTCCGCCAGCGGCAGGTGGAGGGCGTGGGCGGGGCCGCCGGCGCCCAGGAGGGCGCCCGTCAGGACGGTCAGGACGACGAGAGCGCTCTTCAGGTAGATGGTCATCTCGCTTCCTCCGAGCGCGGAATTCTATCACGCGCACCGCTAACGGACTAGCCTGCTCGCCCTCCCGGTGTGCGCATGGCAGTGCGCGACCACCTCGGCGCGGGAGCCCCTTCCTTGTTGACACAGAAAGGCGGTTGTTATAATTGCCAGATGACGGGCGAAAGGGGCGGCTGCGCCCCTCTTTAGTCGAAAGGTGCGCGTGACAGAGCTGGTAACTCCCACTCCCCGGCCTGAGAGAGGCCTCAGTCCCGCGTCCACCGGCCCCCGCTACCGGCGCATCGTGGCCAAGCTGGGCACCAGCCTCCTCACAGCCGGCGGCGAACGGCTGGACCTGGAGGTGATGGCCGGACTGGTGGGCCAGGTGGCCCGCCTCCACCGGCTGGGCTGCGAGGTCCTCATCGTCAGCTCCGGGGCCATCGCCGCCGGGCGACATCGCCTGGGCCTACGCCAGGAGCGACGGGACATCCCCCTACGACAGGTGCTGGCGGCCGTGGGCCAGAGCGACCTGATGCAGGCCTACCAGCAGCTCTTCTCCTGGCACGATATCGTCATCGCCCAGACCCTGCTCACCCGTCGCGACCTGGCCGATCGCCAGGGCTACCTGAACGCCCGCAACACCCTACTGGGGCTCCTCAAGCTGCGAGTGGTCCCCATCATCAACGAGAACGACGTGGTAGCGGTGGACGAGATAGCCGGCGCCAAGATCGGCGACAACGACAACCTCTCCGCCCTGGTGGCCAACCTGGTGGACGCCGACCTGCTGGTCATCCTCACCGATACCGAGGGCCTCTACACGGCGGACCCTCACCTGGATCCCTCGGCCCAGCTCATACGGCGGGTGGAGCGCATCGACGAGCGCATCGTGCGGCTAGCCGGGGAGAGCCACGGCCTGGGCGTGGGCGGCATGGCCACCAAGGTGGAGGCGGCCCGTCTGGCCACCAGCGGCGGCACCGACGTGGTGATAGCCCACGGCCGGGAGCCCGGCGCCCTGGTGCGGCTGGCCCAGGGAGAGGAGTTGGGCACCTTTTTCCCCGCCACCGTGGACCGCCTGGAGAGCCGCAAGCGCTGGATGCTGGCTGGCCTCTCCCTGCGGGGGAGCATCGTGGTGGATGCTGGGGCGGTGCGGGCGCTGCGCAGCGGCCGCGCCAGCCTCCTGCCCGCTGGCGTCAAGGCGGTCCAGGGAGACTTCCAGCGGGGCGACGTAGTGGCTATCGTAGACGAGGAGGGCCGGAGAGTGGCCTGCGGCATCGCCAACTACAGCTCCCGCGAAGTGATGGCGGTGCGAGGGCTGCACTCGCACCAGATAGAGGCGGCCCTGGGCTACGCTTACGGCCAGGAAGTGGTGCACCGGGACAACCTGGTACTCCTCTAGGCAGGAGGTGTGTCCATGACTCTGAAGCGGAAGGCCGCCATCGTGGGGCTGAGCGAGACGAAGCCCCAGCGCAAATCGGAGGGGACGCCGGCGGTGGAGCTGCTGGCAGAGGCGGCCCGCCTGGCCATCCGGGACGCCGGGCTGGAGAAGAAGGACATAGACGGCCTCATCGTCCTCCCGCCTATGGGGGAGGAGACGATGCTCTGGCCCTCCATCCTGGCCGACTACCTGAAGATGCAGCCCCGCTACGCTAATGTGGTGGACATCGGCGGCGCCTCCGCCTGCGGGGCCGTCTGGCGGGCGGCAGCCGCCATCGCCGGGGGGCTCTGCAACACCGTCCTCTGCGTGGCGGGCGACGTCCTGGACCCCGACCTCTTCTATGCCCGCCGCGGCGGGAGGCCCGCCCGCACCCCGGCGCGGGAGTTCGACGCTCCCTACGGCATCGGCGTGGCCAACGAGGGCTACGCCATGATCGCCATGCGCCACATGTACGAGTACGGCACCACGCCACGCCAGATGGCCAAGGTGGCGGTGGACCAGCGCTTCAACGCCAACGCCAACCCGGACGCCATCTTCTTCGACCAGACCCTGACCATAGATGACGTCCTCAACTCCCCCCTCATCTGCGACCCCCTCCATCTGTACGAGATCGTCATGCCCTGCACCTACGCCAATGCCGTGGTGGTGACCTCCCCCGAGCGGGCCAAGGACTCCCCCCACCGCCCGGTCTGGCTACTGGGGGCCGGTGAGTGTATCACCAACAACCTGCCCGCCCAGGCCCCCTCTCTCACCTCTTCCGGGATCGCCGTGGCGGCCGGCAGGGCCTTCGAGATGGCCGGGGTGACGCCCAGGGACGTGGATCTGGTCTCCGTGTACGACTGTTACACCATCACCGTCATCATCACCCTGGAGGACGCCGGCTTCTGCCCCAAGGGGCAGGGCGGCCCCTTCGTGGAGGAGCACGACCTGACCTACAAGGGTGACCTGCCCCTGAACACCCACGGCGGGCAGCTCTCCTTCGGGCAGGCGGGGCTGGCCGGCGGCATGACCCATGTCACGGAGGCGGTGCGCCAGCTTCAGGGCCGGGCCGGCCAGCGCCAGGTGAAGGACTGCGAGCTGGCCTTCGTCAACGGTAACGGCGGCGTCCTGAACGAGGAGTGCTCCTTGGTGCTGGGAGTGTAGAGATGACGACACAGCAGCGCGAGTACCGTAAGCCCATACCCCGGCCCAGCGAGACGACGCGCCCCTACTGGGAGGGGGCCAAGGCCCACGAGTTCCGCCTCCAGCGCTGCCGGGACTGCGGACAGTACATCTTCTATCCGCGGCGCTTCTGCCCGGACTGCCTGTCCGATAGCCTGGAGTGGGTGCGGGCCAGCGGCCGGGGCCGCATCTACACCTACACCATCGTCCGGCGGCCGGGCCAGTCCTCCTTCCGCGAGGACGCCCCTTACATCCTGGCCATCGTGGAGCTGGAGGAGGGGCCGCGACTCACCACCAACATCGTCGAGGCGGGGCTGGACGAGGTCCACATCGGCATGCCGGTGGAGGCCGTCTTCGACGATGTGACGCCCGAGGCGACTATAGTCAAGTTCAGGCCCATCAGGCGATAATATCCAGAGAGGGAGGTAGAGCCGGCCTTAATGGGCTCCGTAATCAAGTGGCGTCGCCGCAAGATACGGCGACACAAGTACAAGAAGCTACGGAAGAGGACCCGCTGGCAGCGTCGGCACAAGTAGCGGACTCTCGGCCGCAGCCAGGAGGCTTCGCTTCGTGTTGTTCGGCCTTCGGCAGGCCCGCCGTCTGCTCAAGCTCCGTCGCCAAGACGACCCGCTGGTAAAGGTGGCAGGCGCCCCGACGCGGGAGCAGGCGGAGTTCTGCGTGCAGACCCTGCGGAAGCAGGGCATTCCGGCCCAGTGGCGGCGGGGCAGGACCGGGATGGAGGTCTGGGTGCCGGCCAGCCAGGAGGGGCAGGCCCGCCATCTGCTGGGGCTCTCGGGCCGCAGCTTCACCAGGGTGCCCAGGCCGCGCCACCCGGCCCGTGACTAGGGGCGAGGCTGGCGGCGGCCTGTCCCGTCGTGCCAGAGGGGTTGGAGACCCGATGACCGAGGTGGTCCTATGACAGCGGTAGCCCCGGAGCTGGAGACTATAGGCCGGGCCGCCCGTCAGGCGGCGCGCGCCCTGGCCCGCCTCTCCACCGAGACCAAGAACCAGGCGCTGCGCCACGTGGCCCGGCTGCTGGTGGAGAGGCAGGAAGAGGTGCTCAGGGCCAACGAGCGGGACTGTGAGGAGGCCCGCAGGGCCGGCCTCTCCCCGGCGGTGCTGGACCGGCTCCAGCTCTCGGCCCAGAAGCTGGAGGCCATCGCCGCTGACGTCCTCAACGTGGCCGCTCTTCCCGACCCGGTGGGCGAGGTGATAGAGATGCGCACCCTCCCCAACGGGATGAAGGTGGGGAGGAAGCGGGTGCCTCTGGGCGTCATCGCCGCCATCTACGAGAGCCGGCCCAACGTGACCGTGGACATCGCCTCCCTCTGCCTGAAGGCGGGGAGCGCCGTCGTCCTGCGGGGTGGCAAGGAGGCCATCAACTCCAACCGTGCTCTGGCGGCCATCCTCAGGGAGGGCATCGCCCTGGCAGGGGCGCCGGCCGATGCCGTCCAGCTCATCGAGAACACGGATCGCGCCCTGGTGGGCCAGCTCCTGCGGATGCGGGAGTACATAGACCTGGTGGTGCCGAGAGGCGGGGCGGAGCTGATCCGCTTCGTGGCCGAGAACGCCACCATGCCCGTCCTCACGGGAGGCATCGGCGTCTGCCACACCTATGTGGATCGCGCCGCTGACCTGGAGAAGGCGGTGCGGGTGGTCTTCAACGCCAAGTGCCGCAAGTGGAGCATCTGCAACGCCCTGGACACCCTCCTGGTGCACCGGGAGATCGCCCCTCTCTTCCTGCCTCGCATCGCCCGGGAGTGGGCGAGAGCGGGCATCGAGATGCGCTGCGACGCTCCCTCGCTGGCCATCCTGGAGGGGGCGGCGGTGGAGGGTCTGGCCCTGCGCCCCGCCAGCCCGGACGATTTCGGCAGGGAGTTCCTGGCCCCCGTGGCGGCGGTGCGTGTGGTGGACTCGCTGGAGGAGGCGCTGGAGCACATAGAGCGCTACGGCAGCGGCCACTCCGACGCCATCGTCACCGAGGACTACTCGGCGGCCATGCGTTTCCTGGACGAGGTGGACACCGCGGTGGTCTACGTGAACGCCAGCACCCAGTTCACGGACGGGGCGCAGTTCGGCCTGGGGGCGGAGATCATAGACTCCACCCAGAAGACCATCGCCCGTGGCCCCGTGGGGCTGCGGGAGATCACCACCTACAAGTGGTTCGTCCTGGGTGACGGCCACGTGCGCCCCTAGGCGGCACCCCGGCACGACTGCGAGGTCTCGACCGTTATTAATAAGGAGGGTCTCCATGGGCGGTTTTCACTTCGAGAGAGAGTGTCGCACCCCCTACTCCGAGTGCTACACGGTGGAGCTGGACGAGGACGAGGTGGGCCGGGTGGACATCCACTACAGTCCTACCGTGGTCTACGCTACCCTCTGCGTCACCGAGCGCCTCACCCAGGACGAGATACGTCAGCTCATCGGCGAGATCGACGAGCGGCTCGTCCTCACCACCGACCCCATGCGGGAGGACTTCGTGGTGACCGTCTGGGTGGGCCGTGAGGAGGGCGTCTACTCGGAGGAGGAAGAAGAGGAGGAAGAGGAGGAGTTCGAGGGCAACGGCCACATGGGTAACTAGGCCCCGCCCTGGAGCGCTCCACCGGCGTCATTTTCGTATCTGGAATGGGCACCTTGCAAGCCCTGACAGCCACCACTGTTACCGACTACTTGACAGTTGGTCATCTAGTTGGTCATCAATGGCCGTGACTGACCCAGAGCGTATCTACCTGGCAGCTCGCTCCATCGCCCGAGACCCCCGTCACCCCGCTCCAGTAACACCTTGGGTAACGATTCCCAGACACCAGTAATGTTCGTCTTCACCCCCTCTGCAGGGAGCGAAGCGGGGAGCGGGCTGGCGACGGGGTGACGGCGCGGTCCCGCACCGGCGCACCTGCGGTGGCCGGCACCCCCGCTCGCCCGAGCTTCATACCAGCTTCATTTCTCCTTAATGTTTTCAGGCGAGGAGGCTGGGCATCCTAATAGCGGCAACTCCATCTCCGCCGGTAGAGTTATGAAATCGTTGCCCGAAAGAGCAGTCCGGCCCGGCCCTTGGCCCTCTGCCAGGGCGCGCCCGGCGTCTGGCCTGGTCTACTGTCCGTCAAGAGCAAGGCCAGCTCGAACGATGCCAGCAGGGACGGTCAAGTGATGGGCGGTGGCGAACAGCTTTTCCCGCTCCAAACTGACAGCCGGCCCGAGTTGATTCGACGTGCCGAACGGAGCGAGAGCGGTGAGCCGGGCTCAGAGGAGCGCAGGACCACCGAATCGGGCGCTCCCGCGCGTGGCTATGCGGCGCCGGGGGCGTATGGCATATGTGTGGCTCGCCCCCGGCGCCGCCCGTCTCAGACGCCCCGACGCCGCCGCCTCACGCCCAGAATGGCCACCGCCAGGCCCAGCCCTGCCAGGCCCAGCCCCGCCCACAGGGGGAGACTACCCACTCCTTCGGCTCCGTCGCCTGCCCCCGTCCGCGGCAGACTCCTCGCTGGCGGTGGACTTCCTGCTGGCGGCTGCGGGCTCCCCACCACTATCGGGTCCCTTATGGTCCCCTCCGTCGGGTCCCCATCGACGGCCGAGTTGTCCTCGATAGTGAAGCAGAGACGGCGTGCCCCCGTGTCCAGGGTCACATCGCTGATGCCCTCCACCTCGTCGGTGGGGTAGAGCTGACGCCATTCGCTCCCCATCACCTTGTAGATCAACGGGCTCTCCGGCAGCGCAGAAAACTGGAGGCACACCCCGATGGGCGGCTCATTAGCCATGGCCAGGGTGAACTCCACGGCCACGCTGAACGTGGTGAGAGGGGGACCGCCCGGCGGGATGGGCACCGTCCTGTAGCTCGCCACGAAGGCCCCTGAGGCTTCCACCGTCACCTCGGGCGTCGGCGGAGGCGCCAGCTCGTAGGCGCCCATGTCGCATAGCAGCACCCCGTCCCCGTTGCCGTCCATGGGACGCGGGAAACTTCGCTGGTCGATGTCCACCGAGTTCCCGTTGAGATCGTTGCACTGCTCGGCGGGCACGGCATCGATGGCCGGGCTGCCCGCCCCCAGGGCGTGGGTCTCCGTCAGCCCGTCGTTGAGGCCCAGCGGCGCCAGGCGCGGGTCCTGCCCCGTCACATCACTTGTGGCATCGCCCCCAATGACACAACCGCTTTCTGCCTCGATGAGGTTGTAGCCGGAGGAAGTGATGGGGCCCGAACAGTCCGGCCCCGTCGGCGCCTCGTTGTCGGCCAGGATGGAGCCCCGCAGCTCCACGGTCCCTGCCTCCGCGCCGGGGTTGTCGATGCCGCCGCCCTGGCTCGCAGCGGTATTGGCAGCGATGGTCACGAAGGACGCCTTCACCTGGTAAGCGCGGTCATTGTCGTCGTCGAAGCCGATGCCGCCGCCCGTCCCTGCGCTGTTGCCAGAGATGGTGACATCCGTCAGCTCGGCGAGCCGGTTCTCGGTCGCCCCGGCAAACAGGAACAGGCCACCGCCGACCCCGAGCTCACCTGAGCTGTTGCCGCTGATGGTGCTACGCGAGACGTGCAGTAGGCTCGATCGGCTGCTGATCCCTCCGCCGGCCTCCTGGCCCACGTTCTCCCTAACGGTGGTCATGTCCATAAGGACCCAGCTGCCAAGCACCTCGATGCCGCCGCCGGAGCCGTCCGCATGGTTGTCCTCGATGACACTGCCAAATATGGACATGGTTGTGCCGTCCCCAGCGATGCCGCCGCCGGAACTGGCGCGATTGCCGCTCACCGTCGTCTGATTAAGTAAGACTTGGGAACGGTCGAAGTTGGGCTCAGGGGTGGTCGCCAAGAGGCCGCCCCCCGACGTCGAGCTGCGGTTGGCGGAGAAGGACGACACCGAACAGCCGCAGCGGGCCGTAAGTGTTCGTGATCCGTATGCCGCCCCCGCCCTCATCGGCAGGGCTGAAACCGTGGCGGACGGTGAGGCCAACGATATCTGCGTATATGAAGGCTCTCGTCAGATCAAAGACCCGGTCCCGCACCCCTCTGCCGCTGGGGCAGGGCTCCTCTATTTGAGAGACCTCGCAGGCCTGGATGATGGTCTTCTCAGGCCCGTTGCCGCGGATGACTACGCCGCCGGCTATGTCCAAATCGCCGGTCGCGTTATCGTCCTCCCCGGCACCGTCGAGTCTGAGGGTGATGGGCGTCCCGTCCAAACTTTCGTCGAACACGATGACGTCGGTCTGGATCACGGAGCCTGCCGGGCACTGGTCGATCTCTAAGTTGTTATTGGCCGCCTGAAGCGCCTCCCGCAGGGAGCAATCGTTATCGGCCCTCAGTTCATCTTCGGCCGTGTTGACGGTGATGGTAGTGCCCTCTGCCCTCAGGGGCGCGCCCCCGGGCAGGAACAGAAAGACGGCCGCCGCCACGGCAACAGCCGCCATCACACCCCGCACCGCCCAGCCCCGTCCCCCGCCCCTCCCTCCCGACCACCGGGGAAGGAGACGTCCTGTCATATCGTTCCTCCTTGTGTCCACAGCCACGATGGCAGCCAGCCTAGGCCGGGCGGCGCTCCCGCCTCGCTGCCAGCGCGGTGGTGCCACCGTTAATAGGGCTACTATAAAGAGAGTGAGAGCCCCTTGTCAACAAACTGGGGGCCTGTCTTGCAAATCACGACCTGCAGCGGGCGGGTGCAGGGCTGAGGGGCCAGGGTCGTAGCGGGTGCATTAACAGGCGCAGCGGCAGGCGTAGGTTGTAGGCACGGCCTCCAGGTAGGCTCGCTTCTGGGCCATCTCGGGCAGCACCTCCGGCAGGTAGCCGCCCCACAGCCTCGTCTTCACCGCCCCGAAGACGCCCTCCACCACCCCCCGCAAC
>VAPR01000406.1_pt1 | contig 28588 bp, 37 predicted proteins | sample 3380701 | NCBI WGS metagenome assembly VAPR01 (sample SAMN11536904, study PRJNA540576) | hot springs metagenome | isolation source: hot spring wet sediment | place: Spain: Lobios | collected 2014-01 | reverse complement strand
GTTCGCCGCAGTGGCGGCGGTGAACATGATTGAGAGGGAAGCGCACACATCTGGGTTAACTGAACGAGTTATCCAGATGATTAGGAAAATGCTTGGAGGAGGTGGTGAAGATTCGTCTAATTGATGAAAATGGTTTGAGGGTTGATGGCCGGAGACCTGACGAGATGAGGAAGATGAGGATGGAGGTCGGAGTGTTGGAGAAGACTGACGGCTCAGCCTACGTCGAGCTAGGTGGTACAAGGATTTACGCAGGCGTCATAGGGCCCCGAGAGGTTCACCCCAAACACCTCGAACTCCCGGACAAAGGCGTCATAAACTGCAGATACCACATGGCCTCCTTTAGCGTAGACGAGCGGAAACCACTCGGCATGACGCGACGTGAAATAGAGCTCTCCAAAGTAATCCGAGAAGCCCTTGAAACAGTTGTTTTTCTCGAAGAGTTTCCCAGAATGATGATAGATATCTTCGTCGAAGTCATTCAGGCAGATGGCGGGACGAGAACAGCCGGTATAACTGCAGCTTCGCTGGCCTTGGCCGACGCTGGTATACCGATGTCTGACATGATTGCGGCGATAGCTGTTGGGAAGGTTGACGGAGTTCTTGTCCTCGACATCAACGAGCAGGAAGACAAGTATGGTGAAGCAGACATGCCTGTGGCTATAGCGCCACGCCTAAACTCAATAGTTCTTCTGCAGCTTAACGGTAGGATGACGCCCGAGGAGATTGACAAAGGCCTTGAGATGGCGCAACAAGCTGTTCAGAAAATCCACCAGATGCAAATAGACGCGCTCAAACGGAAATACCGTGTTGAGCCGGAGGGGCTGGAAACATGAGCCTTGGACTGGAGAAACGTGGGTACGGCATAAAGATAATGAAGAACAAGATATACGACCTACTGAAAATCGGGAAAAGAATAGACGAACGCGATCCACTGCAATACAGGAGAATCGAGATATCGACAGGTGTTGTTGAGAAAGCGAACGGCTCAGCCCTCGTCTCGCTCGGCAAAACAAAGATTCTCACAGGAATAAAGGTAGAGGTCGGCACGCCTTATCCCGATCGTCCAAACGAAGGAGTATTCACGGTCAACGCAGAGCTGCTGCCGCTCGCGTCAAAGACGTTTGAGCCAGGGCCACCCGATGAAAGAGCCATAGAGCTCTCACGTATTGTGGACAGGGTTATCAGGGAGAGCAAAGCCATCGAGGTCGATAAGCTATGCATAGTAGAGGGCCAGAAGGTTTACATGATTTTCATAGACTGCTATGTTTTGGACTATGACGGCAACTACTTTGACGCATCTGTTCTTTCCGCGGTGGCCGCGCTTAAGACCATGACGCTCCCCGTCTACCGTGTGGTGGACGGAAAAGTGGAGGCTGTGCCGGGTGAGAAGATGAAGCTACCCATGAGAACACTGCCCGTAAGCGTGACTATGGCGCTTATCCGCGACAAGATTGTTGTAGACCCTCTGCCGGCGGAGGAGGAGGTGGCTGACACTGTCGTAACCATAGGATACGACAGCGAAGGTGTTTTGTCGGCTGTTCAGAAGAGTTCGCCAGGCCTGCTTCCCGTGAACATGTTCAAGGAGATGGTTAAAATTGGGCTTGATGCATCCGCTATGCTTAGAAGCAAATTAGTGGAAGGTGTTGGAGATGGTTAAAAGTCGTCAGGCCATTGCGAAGGGGCTCGGACCAAGGTACGGATCCACACTGAGGAAGAAATGGGCCGAGGTCGTCTCTGTTGCTAGAGCACGCCATGTCTGCGACAGATGTGGGGCAAAGAGAGTGCGGCGGGTCTCGGTTGGCATATGGCAGTGCAGGAGATGCGGCTACAAGTTCGCTGGACAAGCCTACACACCCAAGGCTGAGAAATAAATGGCCCATGTAACAATTTTCATAGAGTTTTCCACCGACCCTGACAAAGCCTCATCCATTTTAAAGAGCCTAAAACCCGAAACTGATTCCATCAAGTCGAGGAGGTCAAAGACATCCGTAGAGAGGATCGACGGCGATGTTACCGTGAAGCTTGAGGCTGAGGACATCACCGCGGCCCGTGCCGCAGCCAACACAGTAATAAGGCTCTTGAACGTTTCCTTGGCTACGATGGAGGTGCTGGAGAATGGCTGAGAGACAGCTTCCCCCCAACGTTCAGCAGCAGGTGCTGAGGCTTCAGCAGCTGCAGCAAAGCCTGAGTCTCCTTCTCTCGGAAAAACAGAGAATCGAGTCGGAGCTCGCCGAGGTGACGGCGGCTTTGGAGGAGATAAACAAAATGGATGACTCGGCCGTGTTGTTCAAGGCCGTGGGCCCTGTCCTCGTTCAAACAAGCAAAGAGAAAATGGTCGCAGAACTTACAGAGAGAAAGGAGCTAGCCGACACAAGGCTGAAAGTGATAGAGAGACAGGAGTCTAGGGCCCGCGCTCAGATCGAGTCTCTCCAGAAAGAGGTTCAGAAACTGCTCTCAGGCGGACAGGCTTCGGAGCAGTAGAGCCATAGAGTTTAAAACATCACTCATATCTTTTGTCACGGAAAATGAGAGACCACGGCTTTATCTCGGAGATTCACAGGATTTTACAGCATCATGTCAGAGGCCGGCGAGTGCAGGTGCTTTCCCACTGGGGAGGGGACGCTGACTCGGTCGGCTCGGCGTACGTGATGTGCAGGCTTCTCTCTCAGAATTATGAAGCCTCGGAGACGGGTTTTCTCATCCCCGAGGAATCCGCTCTACACGTCAAAGCAATAATGGAGCATCTGGGGGTCAAGGAGAAACTCGTGGAGAAACCTGATGTCTATCTGCTTGTAGACGTCGGCTCTCCCCATCTCCTCGGAGAATACATGGACATGGTTTACGGCTCGGGTAAGCCAATCATCTCGATAGACCACCACGTTAGAACCGTAGAAAACAGCGGAGCAACCACATTAGTTTCTCCAAATTATCTGGCAACAGCGGAAATAGTATACGACTTGGTAGAATATCTAAACCTCGTCATGGACAAGGAGACGGCGGAGGCACTTTTCCTCGGAATATACTACGACACCGTAAGGCTCTCGATAGCCGATGAAGAAGTGGCTATCAAGGCCGCGAGGCTTCTCCAGAGAATCAATCCCTATTCTGTGCTGGGGATGCTCGAGCCTCGTGGTGATGATGCGGAGAGGATAGCGAGGCTGAAGGGTTTGCGCCGTGCATCGGTTTATAGGTTGGGTGACTGGTTCGTGGCCGTCTCACGTGTCAACAGCTATCTCTCATCGGTTGCGCGCACTCTTGTGAACGCGGGCGCCCATGTCGCTCTGGTCGCAGGTGAGAAGGGAGAACACACAATACTGGCTGCACGCGGCTCCTACGATTTCCAGAAATTCGCCGGAGTAGGGCTTGGAGACGACCTCGTAAATTATCTTCTGCGGAGGTTTGAGGGCGACGGCGGAGGACATGTTGGGGCCGCAAGGCTGCGTCTCAAAGCACCTGTGGATAGGGTCGTCGAGGAGGCTGTGAAGGGCTTGTCAACGCTGCTGTCGACACCCGCTGTGGAGCTGGCCGAGTAACATATGACAATCATCCAGGTAAATGACCTATCGTTCACCTATGCCGGAAGCAACAAGCCTGCCCTGAAAAACATTAACCTCTCGGTCGAGAAAGGAGAGTTCGTTTTGCTTGTGGGGCCGAGCGGCGGAGGAAAATCAACCCTCCTCCGATGTTTGAACGGCTTGATTCCGCAGTTTTACGAGGGTGAATACAGCGGCCGGGTCATAGTCGACGGGCTTGAGCCAGACAAGACACCCACACACAAGATGTCACAGGTCATCGGCATGGTTTTCCAGAACCCGCAGAACCAGCTCTTCGCATTATCCGTCGAAGCCGACATAGCCTTCCCCCTCGAAAACCTCGGGCTTCCCCGCGAGGAAATAATTCAACGCGTCGAAGAAGCCATGAACCTACTCAACATAACACACCTCAGAGACAGGTCCCCCTTCGAGCTCTCTGGAGGCCAGCAGCAGAGAGTCGCGATAGCATCGGTTCTCGCCATGAAGCCCAAGATACTCGCCATGGATGAACCCACCTCTTTCCTCGACCCGTTAACGGCTTCACAGCTCCTCAGTCTCATCGACGATGTCAGAAAAAAGCTTCAGCTAACCGTTTTACTCGTTGAGCACAGGGTTGAGCTGGCCGCGGCCAAAGCAGATAGAATAGTGGTTGTCTCGGACGGGCGAGTGGTCTTCGACGGTTCGCCACGAGACTTCTTCGAATTCCACGACTCGCATCTACACGGCGTCGCCACACCCAAGGTCACCAGCGTCAGCAAAAAACTCAAGACACATTTGGAGAAGTGGAACAGAATCTGCTTGAGCGCAGAGGAGTTTGAGGCCGAGGTGAGAAGCCTTGTCAGCCATCTTTGAATCGGTACACTACACCTATCCCTCTAATGTCCACGCCCTGAAAGGCGTCTCCCTCGAGTTTAGGCCAGGTGAGCTAGTCGCTCTCATGGGTGAAAATGGCTCAGGCAAAACCACGCTCCTCAAACATGTAAACGGCCTACTCAAACCTGTTAAGGGCAGGGTAATTGTGGAGGGTGTCGAGACAAAAACAGCCTCTGTTGCCCAGCTTTCGCAGATTGCTGGGCTTGTTTTCCAAAACGCTGAAGACATGTTCTTCGAGTCAACCGTTTTCGACGAAGTCGCTTTTGCGTTGAGAAACTTTGGATACAGCGAGGATGTTGTGCGGAAAAGGGTTGAGTGGGCTCTCAAGTTCTTCGAGCTAGACACATACGCCAACCAGTCACCCTTCCTGCTCAGCGGAGGTGAGAAGAAGAGGCTTGCCATGGCCATCATAATGGCATGGAGCCCGCGAATCATCTGCCTCGACGAGCCGACAATTGGGCAGGACAGTCTCCAGAAAGAAAAGATGAAACACATGATAAAGATGCTTAACACACAGGGAAGAACTGTTTTGCTCGCAACCCATGACGTCGAGTTCGTGGCCGAGCTGAGGCCGCGGGTCATCCTCTTGTCCAAGGGCGAAGTAGTAGCCGATGGCAGGTGTGAAGAGATACTAACAGATGAGGTGGTTGTGAAGAAGGCTTCTATCCTGATGCCTCAGCTGGTCTATGCTTTTAAGAGGCTTAAAGACCTCGGCTTCGAAAGCCGGGTTCTTGACGTGGATGAAGCTGTTAAACAGGTTTTGAAGGTGCTGCGTCATGAGCCTGTTTGAAGGGCTGAGGTTCCGGCCTGGCACAACATTTATCCACAGGCTTGATCCGAGAGTTAAGCTCGCCACCTCAACACTGGTCCTCGTTACAGCAGTCATCCACATCGACATCGTCATAATACTACTCCTGCTAACGCTCGAAAGCCTTGTGATCCTGTCGGCCAAAGTTCAAAAACTGTGGATAAAAACGATCAGAGGAGCCCTTCCGCTTGTCGCAATAGTTTTCGTCATCACTTTTTTCTCCCAATATAGCAGGGAGCCTGAGCTGGTCACGGGGCTGGGATATGCCTTAACATATTCTCTACGGCTGCTGGTTTTTCTATCATCTTTCTCGCTTTTCTTTTTGACCACGACGCCTGATGAAATCGCATTGACGCTGCAGCAGCTCCGCGTCCCCTATGAATACACCTTCGCCTTTGTGTCTGCGATAAGGTTCACGCCCGTCATGGCTGAGGAGCTGCAGGTGGTTTTGGATGCTCAGAGGGCTCGGGGCCTCGAGGTTGACAAAGGCCCCTTCACCAAACGGATACGCAACCTCATTCCAGTGCTTGTCCCGCTGCTTGTCAACGTGATACGCCGCTCATACGAGCTAGCCGAGGCGATGGAGGTAAAATGCTTTGGAGCATCACGTAAAAGAACCAGCCTAAAGCAACTAAACATGAAGAGAAAGGACATCTTCTTCTTACTTGTGGTCCTTGTCTTATTCAGCCTAAGTGTGTCAGTAAAGTTGCTAGGACTCGAGCCAGTGAAAACCCTCCCCCTTTTGAGAGCATTTTTCCCTGTCTAATCGTAGCTTATCAGCTCTTTCTCCTCCAGAAGCTGCTGAAGCTTGCTAACAGCCTCGTATACATCTTTCTCATACTTCGCGCCGGTGCAGACGAGTTTGCCGCTCGCGAACATCAGTATGACTACCTTGGGGCTGTTCATCCTGTAGATGAGTCCGGGAAACTGTTCAGGCTCATACATCACGTTCTCCAGTGTCATGGCCGCTTTCTCTAAGTCTATGCGCCCATGTAGATCTATTGATGCCACTATGTTCTGAATCTCAATCTGTGGCTCCTCACGTATCACAAACCCCTCCTTCTTCAAAGCCTTCACAACTGTCCTAACCGCGCGTATCGACTCTTCCTCACTTTTCGCACCTGTGCACACCATCTTGCCGCTGCTGAAAATGAGCGTCGCCGTCTTAGGCTTCGCAAGCCTGAACACAAGTCCCGGAAACTGAGCAGGCTTATATTCGACATCGGGGAAAGTTCGCTGTATCTGGGCCAGGTCAAGCTTCTGGAACAGAGTTACGCTGGACACGACGTTCTGTATCTCGATTTTCGGCGGTGGGCCTTTTGGCACGGCTTCATGTGGTTTAAATACTTTATAAGGATTTAAATAGGGTGGCCGTATCGGCGACCGCAGCGGTGACGTAGACAGGGTTCCTACGGAGTGTTTGGGAGAGATGTTTTACGAGGCTTCGTTTGACGGTTGTCATGTCCACTTTTTGACCGAGGATTTTCTCCATCGAGGTCATGATCTCGCTATCCATTCCACAGGGTCTTATTCCCATGAATTTTGAGAGGTCTGTGTTGACGTTTAGGGCTATGCCGTGATAGGTTACCCACTGTTTCACAGCCAGGCCAATTGACGCAATCTTTTTCCCCCTCACCCAGACACCGGGATAACCCTCCACACGCTCCGCCTCTATAGAAAAATCGTGCAAAACTTTAATCAACACGTCTTCGAGGAGATGAACGAAGCCGGCCACTGTCACATCGAGTTTGTTCAGGTCTATCACAGGATAGGCGACGAGCTGTCCGGGGCCGTGGTACGTGGCGTCTCCGCCTCTTTCAACACGGTAAACCGGGACAGATTTGTCAAGGACATTCTCCTCCCTGCCTTTTCTCCCCAAAGTATAGACATGCGGATGCTCAACGAGGATTACTGTGTCACCCACCTCCTGAGCAATCCTCTGCTCCACAAGCCTCAGCATTTTTGCGTGGCATTCTCTGTAGTCGAGGAGGCCGAGGTCGAGGAAAAAGAGTTCATCGCGTGACATAGTGGATCGACCTCTTGTGAGCAAGATGCATGGCCTCGCCGACCGCCTCGGAATATGTTGGGTGGATGTGTATTATTTCAGAGGCTTCATCCACGGTTGCGCCCAGCTTGATTAATGTTGTCAGAATAGAAACGGTCTCGGTGGCATGCGGGCCCACGACAGTTGCTCCAAAGACTTTGTCTGTTTTTTTGTCGAAGATAATTTTCACGAATCCGTCTTCATTGTCGGCGACTGCTCTACCAAGAGCGGCGTATGGAAACCTTGCTTCCACTGGGTCGTAGCCTTTTTCTCGCGCCGCCGCGACTGTTAGCCCGACGGTAGCGACCTCTGGTGAGGTGAAGACACCGAAGGGTACAAGCCCGTCGTATGAGCTCTTTTTCCCTGCGATGTTTTCTGCAGCAACTGTTGCTTGTCTATATGCTTTATGTGCGAGGAAAGGCGGGCCCGTGACATCCCCTACCGCATATATTCCATCGACGGATGTTTTCATGCCGCTGTCCACCAAAACATATCCCTTCTCGCCGAGCTTCACCCCAAGGTCAGCCAGTTTTCTAACCCATTCGCTCGGCCTCTTCCCCACAACAACCAAGACAATGTCAAAAACCTCTCTCACATCATTCGACAAAAGAGCCTCGACACCACCGTCTACATAGCGGGTTTCTTCAACGGTCGTCTTGAGATGAATCTTTACACCTTTTTTCTCGAGGCCTCTTTTTAGAAGTCGGGCCGCGTCAGGGTCTATTCCGGGCAGGAGCTGGTCCATCAACTCCACAATGGTAACCTCGGAGCCGAGATGCCTATAAGCCGTCCCGAGTTCAACCCCTATTGCTCCGCCGCCCACCACCAGCATCTTCTTCGGAACATTTCCCAAGTAAAGGGCCTCCTTATACCCGATTATGCGCTTCCCATCATACGGAGCCGCTGGCAGACTGCTCTGGACAGTCCCGGTCGCAACAACTATGTTTCTGGCCTCAAAAGATTCCTTGCCACCGTTGCTCGAAACTTTGACCATCCCGGGACTGGTTATCTCTGCCTCACCCTTGTAAACAGTTACACCATAGGTTTTGAGTAGGTAAGAGATTCCTTGTCTCAGCCTTTGGACAACCTGCTGGGTTGATTCGGTGATTTTTGGCATGGTTACCGTTATCTCGCCCGTGACAAGGCCTGAGCCTAAGAGCTCCATCAGCGAATGGATTTTTTTCGCTTGGGTGATGAGGTGCTTGCTCGGTATGCATCCCCAGTTGGTGCATTCACCGCCGAGATGTTCTTTCTCAACTAGAGCGGTTTTTAAACCGAGTTGGCTTAGCCTTATCGCCGTCGAGTAACCTCCCGGACCTCCTCCAACAACAACAGCATCAAAATTCATGCACTATGCCTCCTTAGAAGCTTGCGGCTTTGCGTATGGCGTTTAGTATCCTCGTCTCGTTGGGCAAGTAATGATGCTCGTGGACGAATGGAAACGGTGTATCGTAGCCTGTAACCCTCAGAACAGGGGCCTCAAGGTCGAACAACAGCCTCTCGGCTATGAAGGCTGCAAGCTCCGCGCCGAAGCCACATGTCTTAGGCGCCTCATGCACAATCACGGGCCTACCCGTCTTCTTCACAGTCCTCTCGACAGCATCCTTGTCAAAAGGTAGAAGCGTCCGAAGGTCTATCACCTCACAGCTTATGCCCTCGTCCTCAGCCTTCTCAGCAGCTCTTAGACAGTCATGAACCGTGGCGGCGTAGGTAATCAGCGAAACATCAGAGCCCTCTCGCGCAACCCTCGCAACACCGAGCGGCACAGTATATTCTCCCTCTGGCACTTCTTCCTTAAAAGTCCTGTAGATACGCTTGGGCTCAAAAAACAGCACAGGATCCTCATCTCTGATAGATGAAATAAGTAGACCTTTTGCGTCGCTGGGTGTCGAGGGAGTAACCACCTTCAGTCCCGGCGTGTGTATGAAGTATGCCTCGGGGCTCTGGCTGTGGAACATGCCGCCTTTAACGCCGCCTCCTACCGGGGCCCTAATCGTCAAGGGAACAGAAAATTGTCCTCCTGTTCTGTACCTGATTTTGGCGACGTTAGAAACTATCTGGTCGAATCCTCCAAAGATGAAGTCGGCGAACTGTATCTCGGCAACGGGCCTCAGTCCGTTCATGGCCATGCCCGCCGCCACGCCGATGATACCAGCTTCGGAGAGAGGGGTGTCGATAACCCTCTCGGGCCCGAACAACTCATACAAGCCCTCAGTGATGAGAAACACTCCGCCGCGTCGTCCAACATCCTCACCGAGCACCACAACCCTCTCGTCACGGCTCATCTCCTCGCGCAGAGCAAGGTTCAGGGCCTGCGCCATGTTCAACTGAGGCAAACCACTCACCTCCCCAGCATAGACATGAGATAGTACTCGCCAGCCCGGTAACTGCTCCTAACCAGTGGCCCGCAAGCAGCATATTTGAACCCCATAGCCATACACTCGCGCTCATACCTTTTGAAAACATCGGGATGAACATACTCCTTTACAGGCAGATGATTAAGCGTCGGCCGAAGATACTGCCCAATCGTCACAAAGTCCACATCCACTGCGCGGAGGTCACGCAACGCTTCAACAACCTCTTCAAAGCTCTCACCAAGCCCGACCATGATAGACGACTTCGTGTAGATCCTTGGGTTTATCTGCTTAAGCAATTGAAGAACCTTCAGAGACTTTTCATATGATGCACGTGGGTCGCGCACGACAGGGGTCAAACGCTTTACGGTCTCTATGTTGTGAGACACAACATCAGGCCCTGCTTCCACAACTTTTTTCAGCGCCGCGGGTTCTGCGTCAAAGTCGGGTATCAAAACCTCTACCAAGACATCGGGTTTTGTCTCCTTAATTTTTCTGATGGTTTCTGCGTAAACACCAGCTCCGCCGTCTTCGAGGTCGTCACGACACACAGAAGTCAAAACAACATACTTTAGCCCCATCTCGCTAACAGCTCTCGCGACGTTTACAGGCTCGTTAGTATCCAGAAAACCACTCGGCTTGCCTGTTTTCACTGCGCAGAACCTACAACCCCTGGTGCAAATGTCTCCGAGAATCATTATAGTGGCTGTTCCTCCTCCCCAGCATTCTCCGAGGTTGGGGCACAACGCTTCCTCACAGACAGTGTGTAGCCCATATTTTCTCAAAACACTCCTGACCCTGGGATAAGCTCCAGGCCCAGGGAGAGTTGCCCGAATCCACTCAGGTTTATGAAGAGTCTGCATGCTGTCTATAACTTTATCCAACCGAATTTAAGCATATATCGACCTAATCATAGAAATGTAATGGGTTGAAGCGTCGAGTCGATGAGAGAAGTGCTGGAGCTGTATTATATATCAAGGGGGACGACGGTGTCGAGTATCTTTTACTAAAGTATGGAGCGGGTCACTGGGATTTTCCGAAGGGGCACATCGAGAAGAACGAGTCGGAGCTGCAGGCTGTTCTACGAGAGGTGTGGGAGGAGACAGGAATACATAGGATAGAGTTGGTTGAAGGCTTTCGCAAGATAATCAACTACATGTTCATGAAAAACGGGAAGCTGGTGAGAAAAGAAGTTGTCTTCTACCTGGGAGAAGTGTTCGACAGAGCAGTGACGCTTTCACAGGAGCATCTCGATTTCGTCTGGCTCCCCCTCGAAAAAGCCCTCGAGAGACTGACCTTCAAAACAGCCCGGGAAACACTTCTTGAAGCTGACACATTCCTCAGAAAACGTCTAAACAACATTCAAATTTAAAACCCGGGTCAAGAACAAAAAACCCAATGAAGGCAATCGCATTGACTCTATTGGTGGTTCTTCTAACGCTTCCTCATTTGACGCTGGCGCAGTCTCAGGGGCAGGTTTTGACAGTTCTTGTTACAGCCGGAGATGGATCTCCGCGGGCGGGGCTGACTATTACGGTGCAGGCTGAAAACTTCAGGGAAACAGCGGTGACAAACGCTACAGGTTACGCAGTCCTCAGACAACTTACTCCTGGAACATATCAAGTCACTATCTCTCTCCAAAACATCGAGCTAATAAGAAGAACAATAGCATTCCCAGAGACAAATTTCCTGAGAGAAGTTGCTCCGCTCTCAAGGGTGTACGCAAAAGTGTTAGATACTGCTGGAAAACCTGTGCCAAACCTTTTCGTTAACCTTCTGTCTCCAAATGGAGTGGTTTCAACGTCACAGCGGACAAATGGGTCTGGTGTCGCAATATTCACCGACATACCCTTCTCAAACATTTCATCCATAGGTGGCCCATATAGGGTATCAACTCTCAAACAAGGCATAACCCTCGGCAGCGTCGAAAAGATGGTTGACAACTATGTCGAGGAGGTGACAATTTCCTCCGGGCTCGTCAACGCGAACTTCTCGTTTGCCGATTCCCAGGGAACACGTATAAAGCTGTCTGGGTCGCTGTCTCTAAGGGCTGGGAACGTTACTGAACGTGTTGACGTAGTCGATGGCTTCACCTCAATAAACCAGTTGATAAGCTCGGCTATAGTCGGCAGCTACAACGCCACTTTGTCAATCAAGCTTTCTAACAGGGACGTGGTTGTCTACAACACTCTCCTCAACGTAGAAGGTTACACAGCGTTTGTCTTCACACCAGATGTAGGGAACGTGGTTATCAAGGTTCTCGACCCGGATGGCAACCCTGTTAAGGGAATAGGCATACTCGTGGGCGCGGCGGGTTACGGTAACTTCACCGGCGGCGTCACGGATGAGCAGGGTCAGTTCACAGTAGGTCTTGTCCCCCAGTCAAAAATCGTAGGCGATTACCAGATCTCAGTTTTCCGAGGGAGAACACGCATACAAGTGGAGCGGCTCACCCTAAACGAATACAAGATAACCAAGGAGATTACGCTTCCTCTGACAAAAACATCACTAAGAATAGTCGATTACACGGGCACTCCTTTGCCATCAGCACAGTTGATAATAAGAGACACAATCACAGACAGGACAACGAACACAACAATTTCAAATGGACAGGCCGCAGCTGACGTTTTCCCTGGACCCAACGAAGTGGTCGTACGTTATAGAGACCGGGTTGTTTTCCAAAGAATTTTAGACCTATCAACGGAACCTCAGGAAATACGGCTAACAACCGTCAACTTCCCAGTAACCATCACGGTTCTTGACTCCCTAGGACGCACTGTCGAGGGACTGCGCGTCACGGTATATGGAGACAGTGAACAGTTGCTGGACACTGTTTCGAGCTCTACACCCTTGAAAATCACTCTCGAGCTGCCCTCTCACGTAGTGGTCGACGTTTACAGTGGAGACACCCTCTTGGTTAGGGAGAGAAGGTTCGCATCAGGCCCAGAAAATATTCAGATCAGGTTTGTTGACGAGGTAGCAGTCGGCAACGCTTTCATCTCAACTCAGCTTCTCGCGTCCATCATATTGGCGGCCGTTCTCATTGTGCTACTTGCCGGAGCATATATCGTTTTGCGTTCAAGGAAACAACGTTAAAATTCCACCTTCCATCCTTGTTTGCGTAGAGTGAGGTTCGGGTTTGCCGAACTGGACGTTGAGTAAAGAGCCGACGCCTATATGCAATCCCCTCTGTCGATTTTTCCGATGCGGTAAGAAAGTTCTGGACTATAGGAGAAACCCGCCTTGGTGCAACTGGGTTGACGCACCCTGCATAGGCTATCAATGTCCATACGCCCAATGCATACAGGTCAAGCTTCTACCAGACGGTAGATGCGGCCTATTCGTGAAGAGGAAAACCGTTGAGCAAGAGAGTGTTCTCGACCTGTCTTCCGTCTCAGCTGCCAAAGCGAAGAAAAAACTCGACAAACTCGGTCTATAGTGGATAGGGTCGCTGAATTGGAAATAATTCCTGTGCGTGGAATAGGTTTAGCAAAAGTAGGCGACGACGTGGCCGAACTGATTTTCGAAGGTTTAAGGAAGTCAGGCATAACTTTGGAGGACGGGGATGTGGTCGTAGTTGCTCACTCACTCATCTCCAAAGCTGAGGGAAAAATAGTTCAGCTGGAGGAGATAACTCCCTCACAACACGCAATAAATCTGGCGAAGATCACCGGAAAAGACCCGCGCCAAGTGGAGGTGGTGCTGCGCAACGCGTCTAAAGTAATCCGAGTTGGACACGGAGTAATCATATGCGAAAGCTTTCACGGCTTTGTCTGCGCCAATGCAGGTGTCGACGCCTCAAACTCAGGAGGCGAAGATTTTTTGATCACTTTGCCCGATGACCCAGACGCATCCGCTCATCGAATCCGCAGCGGCCTGCGGAAACTCACTGGCGTGGATGTAGCAGTTGTCATAACAGATAGCTGGGGCAGGCCATTTAGGAAAGGTGCTGTAAACGTGGCGATAGGATGCAGCGGCATAAACCCCCTCGACGACCTCCGGGGCCGAAAAGACCTGTACGGCAGGGTTCTCCGCTCAAAGGTGATCTGCATAGCTGATCAGATTGCGTCGGCCGCTGGTCTTGTTATGGGGGAGGCTGACGAGGGGATACCGGCGGCCATTGTAAGAGGGCTCAGATACGATAAAACAAACATACCGGCGAAAACAATAATCAGAGCAGAGGATGATGACTTGTTCAGATAAGTCAAAAATATACGAGGCGGCTCTTGCATACCTCAGCAGGAGTTTGGAAGGGGATGTTCAAGGTTTTGTCAGCTCAAACACTTTTTCCATCGAAGAGGTGAAGACGGAGGTTAACCGCGTGCTGGCAGAGACAAACCCATCATCTGCAAAAATATCTCTCGCCATAGAGGCGATAGCCAGCGGCTCCGACCCGCAGGTTGTTGCACGTTTTCTGAGCTGGAGGGAGATGGAGAATTTTGTGGCAGAGGCCTGTAGAAGAGCCGGGTTCACATGCCGGACAGGCTACAGGCTCTCAGTAGAGGGGAGAAGGGCTGAGATTGATGTGCTGGCTGCAGGCTCCAGCATCTGCCTCGCAGTCGACTGCAAGAGATGGAACAAACGACTCGCGGGGAAAACTCTGCGAAAAATCGTGGAAAAATCACTCGAACGAACCAGTCTTTTAAAGAAGTATCTCGCGAAACGGTTTGGAGGAGATCATCTGGTCTTTCTTGCGCCGGTTGTTGTCTCTCTCTATGAGCCCTCGCAGAGAGTAGTGTCGGACGTCTTTGTTGTTCCTGTCCATAGTTTGAGAGGTTTTCTGGCCTCTGTCGAAAATGTGTTGGCGGGCGCAGTTTATTCAGCTTATCTTAGACCGGATTGGGCCACGTGGTTGGAACGGGATAACTTAAATCAGAGTCTGGAGAGGTGCCGATGAGTTGGATAGGCTCTATGCCCCATGGAGAATGGCTTACATAAAAGAGGGAAAGACAGAACCTGGATGTGTTTTCTGCCTCGCGGCTGAGGAGAAGGATGACAGGAAAAAGTATGTGGTTCATCGTGGCAAGAAATCATTCGTCATCATGAACATATACCCATACAATAATGGACATGTCATGGTCACACCTTTTAGGCATGTGGGGTCGCTGGAGGAGCTTTCCGACGACGAGATGCTCGAGATGATGCAGTTGATAAAATGGGTGGTTAAAGTAATCAGAAACATCATGCGGCCTGAGGGTTTCAACATAGGGGCGAACATCGGCAAATCAGCTGGAGCAGGTATAGAAGACCATATTCATTTTCATGTTGTCCCACGATGGCGTGGGGATACAAACTTCATGACCGTTGTGTCTGATACCCGCGTTCTGCCTGAGACCGTCGACCAGACCTATGAAAAACTCCTCAGCGCTAAGAAGGATTTTCCACCTTAGCGGCCTCTATGTAGTAGGGGGAGCTGGGGTTCGCCAGTAGCACAACCCTGCTCACCTCATCCTCAGCCACCTTGATGAACCCGATGTCTGCGGCGAGCTCTGCGGCGAACCTGTTTATTTCCTCCAGCGAAGGCATATTCTCCCTCTTCAGCCTCAGCTGCGACTCTCCCACGTGTGTGTAACCCTTACACTCCACAAAGTCGGGTGAAGCATTCCGTATGAGTTCCGCGAATTTCTCCGGGCTATGCATGTTAACGTCTTTGACGAGCGTCAGTCTTATGATTTTTCTGCAGCTAAACCTCCCCATGAGCTCAAGGGATTTGAGCATCCTTTCCCAACTATCCTTGATCAATGGTTTACAGGTTTTTACATGCGTCTCTTTGTCGGGGCCGTAGAGGCTGATGTAGAGAGAGGTCGGCTGAGCCTTCTGGAGAAGCTCTTCAAGCCTCTCAGGCATGGTTCCATTTGTGACGAGGAAAGTGGTCATTCCTCTGCTTGACGCGAGTTGAATGAACTCTGCCAGGTAGGGATATAGTGTCGGCTCTCCGTCGAGCGAGATGGCGATGTGCATAGGTTCCATAGCCTCCTTAAACCTATCCTTGGGAACGTTCGGGTTGCCTCCAAACCCTGAGAGCAGCTGCCTCTGCTCCGCGATCATCCTCTCCAAAATCTCCTCGGGGCTATCCCATTCTCCATCATATGGCTGCACTCTGTTCAAGGTATGAAACCTCCAGCAAAAAACGCACATCATGTTACAGTATTGGACAGATGGTGTCATCTGGATGCAGCGGTGGCTCGCAATCCCGTACCAGCTCTTGTAACACATCTTTCCACCCTTCAAAGCCGACTTGGTCCAGTGGCAAACCTTCACAGCAGAATGACGACCAACTATCCGGTAACCCGCGTTCCTAAACTTCTCAACACCCCTGACCTCCTCACGCCTCGGCTTCTCGACCTCGCTTAGAGGGACCACTTGAGTCAATCCAGCCAAACAATATACGGCAATGATTTAATCTTTCCCCTACCAAAAACACCTTGGGATGCTTGCTGTCGTAGGAGGTTTGACAATAGATATCCTGAGCGGGAGAAAAGCTATAGGAGGGCCTCCATGGTACGCGGGCATCGCGGCCGCATCTCTCTCCCAAAACGTATCTGTTTACTCAGCGGTCGGCGAAGATTTTCCAGAAACCTTCACAGCATTGATGCAACAACGTAGGCTCAACATCTCCGGAGTAAAAAAGATCGTAGGCGCTAAGACATACACCTTTGAACACAAATACATCAATGGGGCCCGGGTTTCTAGAATAGCTGCAGAGGGGCCGCATATACCGCTAGATATTCTGGAAGACTTTGACGATGACACGGCTCTACTATCACCCGTCTACAGGGAGGCAGGTGAAAAGCATCTACGATTGCTTAGAAAAAATGTCTCATTGTTGGCGGCTGATTTACAGGGATTTGTTCGGAAAATCGACCGCCGAGGATTGATAACATTATGCAGCCCCGACATCTCAGAGGTTCTGAAAACAGTTGACGTTCTGCACTGCAGCGAGGAGGAGGCGTTAGCCGTTACCGGAGAAGGTGACTTAATCTCCGCCACGCGTGTCTTAGGGCTCGGCACCGATGCCGTGGTCTTGGTAGGCTCTGCTCAAGGGCTTTTCATCGCTCATCGCAGCTCCCTGACCCTGCTACGCATAAAGACCGATGCGAATGATCTGACAGGAGCCGGCGACATGCTGACAGGATTCTATCTCGCACTCTACCAAAAATCGGCCAACCACCTCGAAGCCGCAGCCCACGCACTACAACATCTCTCAAACGCTCTGCACAATCCGCCGCCCGACAGAGTAAAACCTACTCTCCGCCGTCCTCCTTCGAAGATCGAACACGTCTGGACACGGACGCTGTAGCACCTGTTTTTCCAGATTTCATCATCTTCATAACACGTTTAGTCAACTCGGGATACTTTTTCACCAAAGCAGACTCTACTATCTTCGCCAACTCATCGCTTATGCTGTAGCGGGGGACAGCGTTCTTCCAGTAATTCATCACAGCTGCGGAAAGGGGCGAGTAAAAAGCGAGCCTCGGCTGCCTCATTGCCTGCTCGACGGATTTCCTGAGTTGGTTGTTGTTTATTTGATCTTGTTTCTTTTTCATATGTTTAACGTAGAACTTTGAAGTTATAAGGTTTACCTTATGATGGATCTAATTGCTGCTTCAAGTGTTCGAATTTTTGAACAGTCGTCACCAACACATCGCTTTATAGAATAATTCAAATCTTATTGAAATGAAAAATTTATCGTGTTAATGGGTTTTTTGCAACGCATTCTAGGACGTTTTAGATCCGTTTCTAAACGGATAACCCCGTATCTAGAGTGCCTGATGGGGATTAATACGGGTGCAACTAAGCGAATCGGTTGGGATATCGGACAGATGTTTCAATAATTCAATGGCTGTTGTGAATGTGTGGGCTGGGTTTTATACGTCCTCTTGGGTGTTCGATAAATCGAACTCTTTATGATGGGCTTGGCTACAACAAAAATGATAAAAATGGTTTAAGGTAAACCTTTTACGTTTTACCCGGAGGATCGGTCAGCGTAGAAGCGTGTGACGTTTTCGGGGCTGAGGTGTTGTACTATGTAGTCGAAGGCTTTTTCGGGGTTGCTGGCTTCTCCGCATGTGTAAATGTCTACTGTTGCGTAATTGTATTCGCGCCATGTGTGGACGGCCACGTGGCTTTCTGTGATTAGGGCGATTACTGATACACCCCCTTTTTCTCCGCCGAAGCTCCACGACCTTAAAGATACTAGTGACATGTTCGCCTGCTTGATGGCTTCGCGGACTACTTTGCGCAGGTATTTTTCGTCGCTGATGAGGTTTTCTGGGCAGTTGTAGAGGTTTCCGAAGACGTGTTTGCCTACTACCCTTTCCTGTGCAACTTTACTTTCAAGCATTTTCTTTTCTTTGGACCTCGGTTTCTGGAAAAAAGTCACAACATATAAATCATATGCTGTGCAGGCTATGCATCTAAATTTTGTCAGACATTTTCTGACGAAATCTATTCTTTTCTACCCGAAAAATACGTTTGTCTACAATTATTTTTTCCAGTAATTTTTTTGGCCATGAGAAAAGATTATTGGCTCGTTGTCCGCTTTTTTGTCATGGATCTTCCTGAGCCTGGTGTGTATGGCAGGGGTGAGCTGGATTTTGTGAGGTTGTTTGAGCTTGTTGTCTCGCGTGTGTCGGATGGTTCATGTGGGGCGGCGGCTTTTTTTCTAGGGATTGTGAAGAGGAAAGGCCGCGGGGAAGTAGATGTTGAGAAGCTGCATATGGAATCATATGAGGAGCATGCCAACAAAGCTCTCAAGAGAATTTGTGAGGAAGTGACTGGGGAGTATGGGTTGAGGTTTGTGGGGATATGGCATTTGGTTGGGGTGCTTAATGTGGGTGAACCCGTTGTCTTCGTGGCCGCTGCGGGGGAGAGCAGGGACGAGGTTTTCCGCGGACTTAGAACGGCTGTCGAACGCTATAAACGAGAGCCAGCCCTCTTTAAGAAGGAGGTTTACATCGACGGGACGGGGAAATGGTTGGAGGGCGCTTGAAAATCCAAACCAAATACTATGCAGTGCTTCGGGAGAGGCTGGGGAAATCCTCTGAAGAATTCGATCTACCTGAAGGCTCGTCTATCCTCGATTTTCTAGAAAAGCTCCGAGAGACTTATGGCAGGGTTCTGGCCGATCTTTTTGAAGGCGAGGGTCTCAGAGCGGGGTTTGCACTTGCGCTAAATGGTGAAAACCTCGATAGAAGCCTCTGGGCATCTACTCGGCTTAAGGAGGGTGATGTGGTGGTTGTCTTGCCCCCTATCGCAGGCGGGTTACCTGAAGCTGGGAAGCCTCACACCGCGCTGTCCCTGATACTTGCCTGTGTAGGGCTTCTCAACCATTGAGGACAGACGTGCGAAAACCACGTGAAGGAACCTGTCACCTGAGTAGAGCTTGACAGGGAAATCTCCTCCGACAAGCTCTATGGTTAGCTCGCCTTCGAAGTTTGCGTCTATTATTGTGGGTGGGATTGTTAGGCCGATGCGTGCGTAGCTGCTGCGGAGGTTAACGAAGCCCATCAAATCCTTCGGAAGAGCCAAGTACTCGAGGGTGTGGAGAAGCACGTGTTCATGTGGGTTTATGACGAATTCTTTTCCCTCCTCGATAGCGTAGAACTCGGCTGCGTCGCTGCTTCTTGTGTCAAAGACTTTGCTGTTTTTGTTGAATCGTGCAATCTGTCTTCCTATTCGTAGGTCGAGGCCGTTTTCTCGCACCACGTCCTCTGAAAACGGTTCAATCCTAAGCCGTCCGTTCCTGATGTAGTTCCAGAGGTCGAAGTCGGATAGAATCACGACTTTGAAGCCTTCTGCAATAATTTAAACATCCACAGTCAATAAGTCCTCGGCCACGAAAACATTCTCGGAGGCTATTCCTGCCTGTTTCAGGGCTTCTATTATTTCATGTTCTCGACCGGCCCAGGATGGGTAGAGGTGTGTTACGACTGTTTTCCGTGGCCTGGCCTGTGCGGTGATTTCAGCCAGTTGTTTTTCGGAGGTGTGTTTGCCGATGAGCTGTTGATGTGGGAAGCTGCATTCATGTATGAGGAGGTCGCAGTTTCTGGCGAGGTCTACTAGACGCTGGTCAGGCACTGTGTCGCCCGAGTAAACTATGCTTTTTCCCTTATGCTCAATTCTATAGGCTAATCCGTTTAGATGCTCCACCTCCGCTGCAATTATCCTACTGTCGCCCACCTGCTTGATGTCGCCGTGCCGCATCTCATCTATCTGGAGGAAACGTTTGACATGCATGGGTTTCTCGAGGTAGCTGAAAGCATCTATGGATATGGCTTGTTCTATGAGTTTCTGTAGGCCGGTTGGTCCTATGATGTTTAGGGGTCTGGGCTGTTTAGAGGGTTTGCCCTCCTCGTCATAGCACCACATCATCATTAGCAGTAGGAGGTCTGAGACGTGGTCGAGGTGAAAATGTGTTACCAGGACAGCGGTCAAGGATAGAGGGTTCACATGGATTCTGACGAGCTTGTAGATTGTTCCGGGCCCCGGGTCTATCAACAGCTTAGAGACCTCTGTCTCGATGTAGAGGCCGCTGCCGAACCTCTTCTCCGACGGGACTATGCTGCCCGCACCGAGTATGGTTACCCGTATCATGTTTTACGGGCTATGTGTATGATGTGTGGTATTTCTGGGCCGAGGAGCCTGAGGGCGAGTTTGACGGCCTCGGGTGAGCCTGGGAGTGCGACGATAAGCCGGCCGTTCATGATGCCTGCCGTTGTGCGGGAGAGGGCCGCGGCCGTGCCTATCTCCTTATAGCTCTCTACGCGGAAAATCTCCCCCCAGCCCTCCACCTCCTTTTCAAACAACGGCTTCAAAGCCTCTATGGTGACATCCCGCGGAGAAAGGCCCGTGCCTCCCGTGACCACAATAGCGTCAAACCCCTTCTCCAACGCCGTCAACACCGCTGACCTAATCATCCAGATGTCATCGTTCACAACTCCGAGATACTCGACGCTGTGACCAAGCTCCCTCAAGATATTGACAGCATTTTCGCCGGATTCGTCAACATATGCTTCTTCCCGTATTTTCTTGTAGTAGCGTGAAGTGCTTGCCGTGATGACTGCTATCCGTAGGCTATGTGGGCTCTCGGCCCTGTGATGTTCATGCGGTTTCACCTGTCTTCACCTTCGACAAAACTCTGATATCTGTGATGGCTGTTGTAGGATATTGTCCATACTCATCCTTCTCATACTGCTTCACAGCATCCCATATGTTGAGGAGGGCCGTGGCAACGGCTGTTAAGGCCTCCATCTCGACACCGGTTTTTTCATAGGCGACGACTTTAGACCTTATTTCGATGTAGTTGTCTCCCAACTCCTCGGTAATCTCTACGTGCTCAAGCTTGAGCGGATGGCATAGGGGTAGAAGGGTTGGGGTGTGCTTTGCTCCGAGAACACCTGCGACACGGGCCAGCTGGAGCGGGTCACCCTTCTCAACAGCCCCTCTCCTAACCAGCTCTATTGTGCCGGGCTTGAGAATTATGCGGCCAATTGCGATAGCTTCTCTTTTCTGAACAGGTTTGGCTGAGACATCGACCTGCTTTATGCTCATGAGGTGGTATGGGTGTGAAGGTATAAAATGGTATCGGCTACACTCTTCTGCCTCTTCTGCCGCCTTTTTTCCTGACGCTGTCGTGGGGGATGGGTGTGACGTCCTCTATTCTCCCAATCATCAAACCTGACCTTGCAATTGTGCGTATGGCGGCCTGTGTCGCGGGCCCGGGTGTACGGGACTTCACTCCCCCGGGTGCTCTAACGAGGATGTGGACAGCCGTTATGCCCGCGGCTTTAGCGGCCTCCATGACATATGACGCGGCCCTCATGCCTGCGTAGGGCGTCGGCTCCAGCCTGCCGGCGTCAACGAACATCCCGCCCGAGGCCCTCGCGATTGTCTCGGCCCCCGTTAAATCTGTTAGATGAACGATGATGTTGTTATAGGATGAGTAGATGTGGACAACTCCCCACTTCTGCTTCTGTTGAATGCTTTTCTCAGGTGACTGTTGGACTTCGCTCATTCTTCCAAACCTGCCTTCACGGTGTATTTAGTTGTTACCCGCAGCATCCACCTTAGACAAATATTTTATGCTTGGCTCTGGACCTTAACCGGCTCAGTGAGCCTAATTTCCTCCTCCTCGCCACGTTTGACATGATAACTCGGCGCCCTCACTTTCTTTCCTCCCACAAGCACTTTTCCATGTGTGATGAGCTGTCTTGCGTGGAAAACTGTCCGCGCCAAACCTATCCTGTACACGATTGTCTGAAGCCTTCTTTCGAGGAAATCTTTCACAGTAAGCTTTAGGACATCGTCGAGGGTGGCCCCCTGTGGAAGCACACCGAGCCTGTTGAGTCTGCCAATCAGCTTACTCTCCTCGGATATCCTTTTCTCCCCCACGGCTGAGAATAGTTTACGAGCCAAGGCCCTGTATTTACGCAACTGGCTCGCAGCCCTCCATATCTCCCTCTTATTCCGCAGACCATACTCACCCATCATCTTAAGCTCCTCCTCAAGAATCTCTCTACGCCAAGGATGCCGAGGAGTCTCATACTTTTTCCGAATCCGCTTCGGATCGCCCATTTCCAGCAATTCACAAGTTTAACCATCTTATAAACATCCAATTGGTTGGAGAAACCTTATATAAAATCCACCACCTCGACGCGTGATGAACGAGTACGATGTGGTTGTGGTCGGGGGAGGACCCGCAGGTGTCTCCGCGGCGAAGGCCGCGGCCATGAACAACGTCAGCGTCCTCCTGCTCGAGAAACATCCAACCATAATGGCTAACAAGCCTTGTGGGGAGGCCTGTAGCAAGGAGACGCTTGTCACGGCGGGCGTCAAGCCTAGCCCCAGGATAGTTATGCACGAAGCTTATGCCTTAGTTTATTCTCCGAGCATGATAGAAGTCAAGATTCCCCAAATAGGTTACAACATCAACAAATCATTCTTCATTCAGGAGATTGCTGCACAGGCGGCCGAGTATGGAGCTGACATACATGTAAGAGAGGAGGTTTCGGGTGTTGTTAGGGAGAACTCGAAGCTCCTCGTGAAAACCAACAGAGACACCTACAAGGCAAAGGTTGTAATCGGCGCAGACGGATACAACTCCACAGTCGCCCGCAGCCTAGGCGTAACCGAAAGACCCGAGCCGATACCAACTGTCCAATACATTATGGCTAACTGTAGGCTGAAGAACTCCGACGCCGTCAGATTCTACCTGGGCAACAAAATAGCCCCCGGTGGATATGCGTGGATATTTCCCCGCACAGAGAAGCTCGCCGAAGTGGGGATAGGCGTTAGGGGAGGCATCGCCAAAGACTACCTAGACGCTTTCGTCAAGCTCTTCAGCGACGAGCTTGGAAGCGCGAAGATCATTGACTACCGTGGGGCGCCCGTCCCAATAGGAGGAGCCATCTCAGAGAGCGTCTTCGACGGAGCGATGCTTATCGGCGACGCGGCTGGACACGTGATACCATTGACAGGGGCCGGTATACACTCCTCTGTTTCAGCCGGGTTGGCGGCGGGTAAAGTTGCTGCGAACGCTGTGCAGGAAGGCGACACGTCTAAAAGACGTCTCTCGGAGTTTTACAAGCTATATGAGCCTTGGCTAAACCGGATAAAGCGGAGCCTCAGAGCGATGAGGGCTGTTGAGAAGCTCTCCGACGAGGAGCTCGACACCCTTGCCAAAATATTCCAAGCCGACGACATACTTGACCTCGCCAACGGAATGGATATAGGTAGGGTAGCGAAAAAACTTCTAAGCCATCCCGTTCTCGCGGTTAAGCTCGCCCGCCAACTTTTGTGAAAATAAGCGCATGATGCAGAATTGATTGAATGAAGTGTTCGCGGTAAATGTTCTCGTTGGGTGCGTGAAGCTTCGAGCCTGGATGAGCGAGGGCTGAAAGCATGGCAGTCGGTATCCCAGCCTTCACGAAATGATATAGTGGCCCGGTGCCGGCCATGTTGGGTAAAACACTCGGCCTCTTCCCATACACCTGAGCAGCAGCTTCAACAGCTGCTTTGACAAGCGGGTTATCTGGACTAGTCCTCGCAGGATAGGAGACCGTGTAAACCTTGACATCAACTTCTCTCGGGAGAATCCTCTTAAGAGATTTGAGGATCTTAAGTGGGTCCTGGTTGGGGACAAGCCTAAAGTCGATTTTAACAGTGGCGGTGGAGGGGACGATTGTCTTTGACCCGGGCCCAGTGTATCCTGAATAGAGGCCTGCGATATTGCATGTCGGCTCATAGACGAGCTTCTCAACGACCTGGCTGCTCTCCACGGTGAGCCTTTTCACACCAAGACTCTGCGCATATTCCCCAGAGCTTTTCCTCAAACCCTTCATCAACTTTTTCTCAGCCGACGTAGGCCTCGCAACCGACTCATAGAAGCCGGGGACCTTTACACGCCCCCTCTCATCCTTGATCATCCTAATTATTTTCAAAATTTTTTCGGCGGCGTTTTCGATGATGGGGGCGTACATCGAGTGTGCATCGGCCTTCGCTGTCCTTATTGCCAGCTCGACGTATAGCATACCTTTTACTCCAAGGTATATGTTCGGCCCGTTTCTGTCAATGTCTCCCCCCTCCCACATACAGCCCATAACACCTCTGAAAAGATTCTTGTTTCTTGACACGATCTCCGGAATGCCGGGGCTGCCCACCTCCTCCTCCCCCTCAATCAACCATTTCACTGTAACCGGCAATTTCCCCAAAACCTTCTCGACACAGTCAACCGCGGCGAGCCTCGCGATAATCTCGCCCTTGTTGTCCGAAACACCCCGTCCAAAAAATAGCCCATTCTGTTCAACCAGTTGAAACGGGTCAGTCTCCCACTCTTCCAGCGGCTCGGGGGGCTGAACATCATAATGGTTGTATAGGAGGATAGAGCTGGGCCCGCTTTTCTTTTCCGCATAAACCGCGGGCCTGCCCGTGGGTGATTCAAGAAAACTGACAGTGAACCCATAGGATTCCAGCAGGTTCTTGAGAAAATCAGCACATTCTGAGATGCTTTGGTTTTTAGCCGAAACACTCGGTATCCCTATTAGCTGCGAAAATTCCTTGAAAATCCTGCCCCAGCCACTCTGAACATGTCCATGAAAGCGGTTGATTAAATCTTGGGTTGACAACGGTGAAAAACCCGAAGATTATTATTTATGAGTTGCGGATACTAAAACGTGGCTGGTGCATCCATCCCCGAGCCGGTGGAGGTGAGGCTTCCCCGCAGCAACACAGCCGTTATAGTGGTTGATATGCAGAACGATTTCTGCAAACCTTCAGGCAAGCTCTTTGTCCCAGCGTCCGTGGAGACCATTCCAAAAATAGGGCGTGTTTTGGAGAAGGCTCGTGAAGCAGGTGTATTGGTTGTTTATACTCAGGATTGGCATATGAAGGATGATCCAGAGTTTGCGATTTGGGGAGAGCATGCGCTGAAGGGCAGCTGGGGAGCGGAGATAGTTGACGAGCTCAGACCCCATGAAGGCGATGTTGTCGTCAGTAAGCTACGGTACGATGCGTTCTATGGCACGAGTCTCGACCACATCCTCAGACTACACCGCATAGAAAACCTCGTTGTTACAGGCACTGTAGCAAACATCTGCGTGTTACACACGGCTGGAAGCGCTGCGCTCAGATGGTACAAAGTGTATCTGCCCATAGACTGTGTCTCTGCTTTGAACGACTTCGATTACCGTGCCACCCTGCGGCAGGTAAGTTTCCTGTATAGGGGTATTTTAACAAGGTCTGAGCTAATAGAGTTCGAGAAATGAGGCGTAAGCCGAGGCTTTACATAGCTGATGAAAGATCAATCAAGACCGGTGAGGCAACCGATATTTACTTTATTCGCACGAAAACAATACTTGAGAAGACGGGCGCTTCATCTACACGGGTGGCCGCTGAGATACACAGCTATGGTTTTCCCAATGGCTTTGAATGGGCCGTATTCACTGGACTTGAGGAGGCTGTGTATCTTTTGGAGGGGCAGCCGGTAGACTTCTACGCCATGCCTGAGGGGACATTTTTCCGGGCGATGGAGCCTGTGGCAAGAATTGAAGGAGGGTATGGAGATTTCGGTGTATATGAGCCGGCGATACTTGGAGTGCTTAGACACTCGACAAGCGTCTCAACTAAAGCTGCACGCGTGAAGCTCGCCGCCGACGGAAAACCAGTTCTCTTCTTCGGTATTAGATGTGTTCATCCCACGATTTCGCCGATGGTTGATAGAGCGGCATACGTGGGGGGATGCGACGCTGTCTCAGGGGTAGCGGGCGCGGTAATGCTTGAGATGGAGCCGACAGGCACGATGCCGCACGCCCTGATGCTGGTTGTTGACGATGAGAAGAAAGCTTGGAAACTTTTCGACGAAATCATGCCAGATAATGTCCCCCGAATAGCTCTGGTTGACACGTTTTATGATGAGAGAGTTGAGGCCCTCGAAGCTGCGGAGACTCTAGGAAAAAAACTCTACGGCGTAAGGCTGGACACACCGAGCTCGCGGAGAGGCAACATCAGAAAGATTGTGCAGGAGGTTCGTTGGACACTCGACATACATGGACACAACCACGTCAAAATATTTGTAAGCGGGGGACTTGACGAATCTAATATACGGGAGCTCGTCGACTTGGTGGATGGATTCGGTGTAGGCACATCGATAGCCTTCCCCCCATCCATAGACCTCGCACTCGACATCATAGAAAAAGACGGTAAGCCCCTGTCTAAGAGAGGCAAACTGCCAGGCCGGAAACAGGTCTATAGGTGCGAGAACCTGCATGACACTGTGGTGCCATGGAATAAAAAGCTTGATAGATGCAGTGTTTGCGGAGGAAGTGTAGAGCCCATGCTAAAACAGATACTTGCTAAAGGAGAGTTGGTGTCAGACCTTCCAGACGCGAAAAAAATTAGAGAATACGTTATCGGCCAGCTTGAGCAGCTGGCCTCCGCAGACGTTTCCAAGTGGGGCCCAATTTTTAGCGTATGATACCGCCCCTCGCTATCTTTAGCAGGTCGAGGATTTCATCAACCTCAACACGGCTGAGACCAGCCTCCTCTAAAAGTGCCTGTTTGATGGTTTTGTTCTCGGACAGCATTTTCTTCGCAACTTTGGCCGCCTTGTCGTAGCCTATCCGAGGTGCAACCACCGTCACCAACGCCGGACTCATCTCCGCAAGCTGTCGAGCACGGTCAACGTTGACAGAAATTCCTCGGATGCATTTGGTCGCCAGGTTTACGCAGGCGTTTGAGATTATTTCTATGGATTCAAGCAGGTCATAGGCTATAAGCGGGAAACCCATGTTGAGCTCAAGCTCCCCAATCCTGCAGCTTTCCATGATTGCGCGGTCATAGCCAATTACCTGAGCCGCCACAAGCATCGTTGACTCGAGTATGACAGGGTTCACCTTTCCAGGCATGATGGATGAACCAGGCTGGACTGCAGGGAGCTCGATTTCGTTGATCCCGGTGTTGGGGCCTGAGGATAGTATGCGTAGATCGTTGCAGATCTTGAGAAGAGAGACAGCAAGGCTTCTGAGCGCTGCAGATGCTTCGAGGCAGCAGTCCCTCGCCCCCATCGCCTCAAACCTGTTCTCAGCAATCCTGAAACTCAGACCCGTTAACGTGTTCAGCTTTTCAACAACAAGCCGCGCAAACTCTGGATGAGCATTCAAACCCGTTCCAGTAGCCGTTCCACCAATAGGAAGCTCGTAGAGACTCTCCAAAGCGTTCAACAACCTCCTACGACTCTTCCTAATCATAGTGGCATATCCGGAAAACTCTTGCCCAAATGTAACCGGGACAGCGTCTTGGAAATGGGTGCGGCCGGCTTTTACAAAATCCTTAAACTCTTCAGCCTTTTTTGACAATTCTTTTTCGAGTAGCTCGAGAGCTGGGAGAAGCTTTTTGACTATTTGGTTTGCTGCTGCGACGTTCATCACTGTTGGGATGACGTCGTTGGTTGACTGGCCCATGTTTACGTGGTCGTTGGGATGTATGGTTTTCTTGTCTCCTCTGCTTAGTCCAAGTATTTCAAGAGCTCTGTTGGCTATGACTTCGTTTGCGTTCATGTTTGTTGAGGTGCCCGACCCGGTTTGGAAGACGTCGACAACGAAGTGTTTATCATGTTTTCCCTCGGCCACCTCCTGCGCGGCCTTTGAGATGGCTTCTCCTATCCTCTTGTCGAGGAGGCCTAGAGCCATGTTAGCTTCAGCAGCCGCGTGTTTCACCAACCCTAATGCCCAGATAAACGCTCTTTGAAACCTGAGATTTGAAATGGGGAAATTTTCCACTGCTCTGGCTGTTTGGGCCCCGTAGAGAGCGTCGGCGGGAACACGCATCTCCCCCAATGTATCCGACTCTATTCTGTAAGACATCGTATAAACTGGTCTACGGCGCGATTTATACTAAATCAGCCCAGTTTCATTAATTATTTTCTCAATCTCGGCTTTGTCGAGCTGTCTCTTGTGGAGAATGGTGTATCTTTCCTTTCTGAGGTTTGGGGCCAGCTTAACCGCTTCTGTGAACAGCTCCTCGTCGACGTTTATGTCTTTGAGGGTGTGTGGTGCACCTATTGTTTTGAGGCTTTCTTTCACTTTTTCCCAGTTTGCGCCGTGTAGTTTGAGAGTGAATATGGTTGCTACGCCACACCTCTCGCCGTGGAGCGCCGGCTTCTCCATCAACGTCTCGAGAGCATGTGCTATGAGGTGTTCTCCTCCGCTGCATGGCCTGCTGCTTCCAGCCACACCCATCGCGACACCCGCGCTAATAAGAGCTTCGACAACCGTCCGCACCCCCTCGAGAGAGTTGTTCCTAATCTCTTTCGCCGACCTGATTATTACGGAGCCGCTGAGATAAGCCAGGTGGGCGGCATATCTTCCATAATATTCACCTGTTTCACGATGTGCGAGCCACCAGTCTCTCACAGCGCTGTGCTTAGCCACCAGGTCACCGCATCCGCTCATTAATAAGTTCGTAAAGCAAGCGCTGCCAC
>VAPR01000405.1_pt1 | contig 28623 bp, 20 predicted proteins | sample 3380701 | NCBI WGS metagenome assembly VAPR01 (sample SAMN11536904, study PRJNA540576) | hot springs metagenome | isolation source: hot spring wet sediment | place: Spain: Lobios | collected 2014-01 | reverse complement strand
TGCGAGAGCTGGATCGGCGTTATTGAGGAGTGGATGCGTGACGTTTCAATCCCCTATTGGTTGGGGTCTAAGTTGCGAGCCGGGCCAACACGGTTCCCGGCCAGGCCGAGCCGGCGTTTCAATCCCCTATTGGTTGGGGTCTAAGTTGCGAGGATTAAACTTCGGCACCTACCTTCTCGCGTCTTCTGTTTCAATCCCCTATTGGTTGGGGTCTAAGTTGCGAGGCACCTACCTTCTCGCGTCTTCTCGCTGTCTTTCGGTTTCAATCCCCTATTGGTTGGGGTCTAAGTTGCGAGACCCAGTCCTCAGTCGGCGCCACGCCTTCCCGCCGAAAGTTTCAATCCCCTATTGGTTGGGGTCTAAGTTGCGAGAGAGGGCTTGCCATTATCCGCTGATACCATAACTAACGTTTCAATCCCCTATTGGTTGGGGTCTAAGTTGCGAGAATTGCAGCAATTTCGACCAAACAAGAAGTTGCATATGTTTCAATCCCCTATTGGTTGGGGTCTAAGTTGCGAGGTAAAGGAGGGGACTATGGCAAAGGAAGATGCTTTAGTTTCAATCCCCTATTGGTTGGGGTCTAAGTTGCGAGGTCGGGGCCAGGCGAAGGGCTGGCCTGGCGGTGGGTGTTTCAATCCCCTATTGGTTGGGGTCTAAGTTGCGAGATGAATCCGATCAGCAGAAGCCCTGACCGCTGTCCTGCGTTTCAATCCCCTATTGGTTGGGGTCTAAGTTGCGAGAACTAAGGGAGATGGTATGCTTGAGCGTACTCTTTCCCGTTTCAATCCCCTATTGGTTGGGGTCTAAGTTGCGAGGCCAAGTGATCGCTTCCGTAAGTTCTGGGCTCGGCAGTTTCAATCCCCTATTGGTTGGGGTCTAAGTTGCGAGGCGGTTATGATGCTAATCGCAGTTTTACTGGGCTTTCTAGTTTCAATCCCCTATTGGTTGGGGTCTAAGTTGCGAGAAGGGGGAGGCCAAATGACAAGCTAAAGGAGTCCTGGTGTTTCAATCCCCTATTGGTTGGGGTCTAAGTTGCGAGTTGTCGACAGCTACCTTGCACAGGGTCATGTATAAAGTGTTTCAATCCCCTATTGGTTGGGGTCTAAGTTGCGAGGCTCGGGCGATGGCCGAAAGGTCGCGTCCGCGGCACGTTTCAATCCCCTATTGGTTGGGGTCTAAGTTGCGAGCCCGCACAAACTGTCTGAGGCTCTGTCTGGGGCTCGGGTTTCAATCCCCTATTGGTTGGGGTCTAAGTTGCGAGACACAAATTTATCAAAACGGTTGACGTGGAGTTTCAGTTTCAATCCCCTATTGGTTGGGGTCTAAGTTGCGAGGTTCCGGGCGGGCTGGCCGGGTAGGAGGAGGTACTGGCGGTTTCAATCCCCTATTGGTTGGGGTCTAAGTTGCGAGTTGTCATGCGGTATAAGGACTTTGACGAATTCATGCGTTTCAATCCCCTATTGGTTGGGGTCTAAGTTGCGAGGCAACAGCCGCCTGGAAAAATACTTCCGTGTGCAGAAGTTTCAATCCCCTATTGGTTGGGGTCTAAGTTGCGAGATTGCGTCAGGCGACCATGGCAGAGTTGTCGTCCAGATGTTTCAATCCCCTATTGGTTGGGGTCTAAGTTGCGAGCCCCCGGCGCTGAGGCCCGGCCCGGGGGGCGAGAGGCAGTTTCAATCCCCTATTGGTTGGGGTCTAAGTTGCGAGGGGTCGGCTGGCCAACGTTGTCGTCAGGGAGAGCGATGTTTCAATCCCCTATTGGTTGGGGTCTAAGTTGCGAGAGCGACCGTTTGGACGATAAGATATGTGGAGAGCGGAGTTTCAATCCCCTATTGGTTGGGGTCTAAGTTGCGAGTCCGCCTTATCAAAAAAGAAAACCCGGCGGTTTTCTTGTTTCAATCCCCTATTGGTTGGGGTCTAAGTTGCGAGGCGAGACAGTGGGCCGAAATAGGAGGGGAGACCATGGGTTTCAATCCCCTATTGGTTGGGGTCTAAGTTGCGAGTCTAGCACTCATCAGCGTGGTCATCGGCTGGGCTTGTTTCAATCCCCTATTGGTTGGGGTCTAAGTTGCGAGGTCATCTGCCTGCCGATACCAGGACGAGTAAAGCGTTTGTTTCAATCCCCTATTGGTTGGGGTCTAAGTTGCGAGCCAAAGCCCTTGCGTTTTTGTTGAACAACGTAGATGCGTTTCAATCCCCTATTGGTTGGGGTCTAAGTTGCGAGGTTGAGCGATTGTACCGAGCCCGTATTGATGCTGTTGTTTCAATCCCCTATTGGTTGGGGTCTAAGTTGCGAGATTGCAGTCATGGTGGCTGTTTTGCTCGGGTGGCTGTGTTTCAATCCCCTATTGGTTGGGGTCTAAGTTGCGAGAGATCAAGAGGGAAGCTTTTGTGAGGACATCTTGGGTGTTTCAATCCCCTATTGGTTGGGGTCTAAGTTGCGAGATGACCAGCAAGCCTTTTGCAGTCTGCCTGATGCTGAGTTTCAATCCCCTATTGGTTGGGGTCTAAGTTGCGAGAAGCGACCGGTTGGGAGCTGAAGCGCGCTTCGCCAATGGGTTTCAATCCCCTATTGGTTGGGGTCTAAGTTGCGAGGCCGGGGAACCTGCTTCAAGGTCGAGCCGGCCTCCGGGTTTCAATCCCCTATTGGTTGGGGTCTAAGTTGCGAGTGATGCTGTTACACTTCTTGACGTCGCTTCAGCAGTGTTTCAATCCCCTATTGGTTGGGGTCTAAGTTGCGAGGCCCGGGCCGGCCTTCGTCAAAGCATCGTCCGGTTTCCGTTTCAATCCCCTATTGGTTGGGGTCTAAGTTGCGAGTCATCAGCGTGGTCATCGGCTGGGTCTTGTGCCGGGCGTTTCAATCCCCTATTGGTTGGGGTCTAAGTTGCGAGCCGGCGGCCAAGCCCAAGCCTTAGCCCACCCGCCCGCAGTTTCAATCCCCTATTGGTTGGGGTCTAAGTTGCGAGCGTAATTATTGCCTCAACAGGTATCAAGTTTTCTACGTTTCAATCCCCTATTGGTTGGGGTCTAAGTTGCGAGGAAGTGATCGACTCTGACTTTCGGGAACACGGATGGGTTTCAATCCCCTATTGGTTGGGGTCTAAGTTGCGAGGCTTGAGCAGCTTAACATTATACATGGAGCAAGTCCGTTTCAATCCCCTATTGGTTGGGGTCTAAGTTGCGAGGCATAGGTTGTGGGACGAAGTCAAATTAAATGAAGAAGTTTCAATCCCCTATTGGTTGGGGTCTAAGTTGCGAGGAAACTACTGAGTATGATACCACCCAGCCCACCTACGTTTCAATCCCCTATTGGTTGGGGTCTAAGTTGCGAGGCCGAATGGAAAGAGGCCTTTGCGGACTGGGCCAGTGTTTCAATCCCCTATTGGTTGGGGTCTAAGTTGCGAGGGTAGGGCCATGGTCCCGTACAACGTGTGTGAGTCGCGTTTCAATCCCCTATTGGTTGGGGTCTAAGTTGCGAGGCTCGGCCTTCCTGCCATTGGGGGCAGGCGGACAAAGTGTTTCAATCCCCTATTGGTTGGGGTCTAAGTTGCGAGTTGGAATAACTTTGTCGCTGGCGGAGCTTGAGAAGCGTTTCAATCCCCTATTGGTTGGGGTCTAAGTTGCGAGAAGGAGGTGCCAAATGGGCACTGCCATCGCCGTGTTGTTTCAATCCCCTATTGGTTGGGGTCTAAGTTGCGAGGACTGCCGAGTCCACTGGCAGCGAAAAGATAGTCGAGTTTCAATCCCCTATTGGTTGGGGTCTAAGTTGCGAGACCCCATGAAGAAAGGAGGTGATGAAATGGACACAGGTTTCAATCCCCTATTGGTTGGGGTCTAAGTTGCGAGTGAGAGCGGATTTTCCGTTGACACCCTCCGAACTGTGGTTTCAATCCCCTATTGGTTGGGGTCTAAGTTGCGAGGTCCCCAGAGGAAACTGCACGTGCTCCGCAATTACTGTTTCAATCCCCTATTGGTTGGGGTCTAAGTTGCGAGCTGGACAACTGCTGCTGTGAGGCTGCCGGGCAGGGGTGTTTCAATCCCCTATTGGTTGGGGTCTAAGTTGCGAGTGGAGCTTTTCAAGCAGTACCTGTCGCGTAAGCAGTGTTTCAATCCCCTATTGGTTGGGGTCTAAGTTGCGAGACGGAATCTCAACAGTTACAAGCTCAGAAGCTTCTGAGTTTCAATCCCCTATTGGTTGGGGTCTAAGTTGCGAGCCTAAAGACGGCGGTAAAGTACTCGTCAACACGAAGGAGTTTCAATCCCCTATTGGTTGGGGTCTAAGTTGCGAGACTGGTTGTCTTCGCTCGTGCCCTCGACCAAGGTCGGGTTTCAATCCCCTATTGGTTGGGGTCTAAGTTGCGAGTATTCCAGTAAACGGTATATTCGCCATCAGGTTTCCGTTTCAATCCCCTATTGGTTGGGGTCTAAGTTGCGAGACCGAATTCTTGACCGGTTTTTGGGCTGGTTACATGATGTTTCAATCCCCTATTGGTTGGGGTCTAAGTTGCGAGTAGGAAGGAGGGTGAGATGTTTGACCCTGTTACTATGTTTCAATCCCCTATTGGTTGGGGTCTAAGTTGCGAGTCGGGTAGGCCATGGGATATCCAAGCCCGTAGCTGAGGTTTCAATCCCCTATTGGTTGGGGTCTAAGTTGCGAGAATAAACGAATTGCCATAGCACATGAAGTCAATGCGTTTCAATCCCCTATTGGTTGGGGTCTAAGTTGCGAGGTATACAATGAACCCTGACGAATATGGAAAAACCGATGGTTTCAATCCCCTATTGGTTGGGGTCTAAGTTGCGAGCTGGCATGTCCTCCTCGACCCGCCGGGGGTTGCCGGCGTTTCAATCCCCTATTGGTTGGGGTCTAAGTTGCGAGTACCGCGATTTTGGCACTCGTTTCTGTCATTCTGGGGTTTCAATCCCCTATTGGTTGGGGTCTAAGTTGCGAGGCTCATGGCTCTACCCTCCAGAGAAGCCGAACTCCACGGTTTCAATCCCCTATTGGTTGGGGTCTAAGTTGCGAGGTGCCAAGCCTCGATCGGGCTGAATTTGAGTCATGGCTGTTTCAATCCCCTATTGGTTGGGGTCTAAGTTGCGAGAAGTAGAGCGGCTCCTCGGACTTGCTAGAAAAACCGAGGTTTCAATCCCCTATTGGTTGGGGTCTAAGTTGCGAGCCTCGGACTTGCTAGAAAAACCGAGCAGCAGCCTAGTTTCAATCCCCTATTGGTTGGGGTCTAAGTTGCGAGGGATATAACTTCGTGATCAAAAGTGCACCCAAGGATGGTTTCAATCCCCTATTGGTTGGGGTCTAAGTTGCGAGGGCCTCCCCGGCCGCCGTGCTCCCTTCCGCTCCAGGGTTTCAATCCCCTATTGGTTGGGGTCTAAGTTGCGAGAATATGTCCCAAAAGCAAAGCATGCCCAAATGGTCTTGTTTCAATCCCCTATTGGTTGGGGTCTAAGTTGCGAGACTATAGGGAAATTCATTATTGCAAGATTATTTTAGAGTTTCAATCCCCTATTGGTTGGGGTCTAAGTTGCGAGACCGGGCCGGGGTGGGGCGAAAATTTCTCCTAGGATAGTTTCAATCCCCTATTGGTTGGGGTCTAAGTTGCGAGACGTTGGGAGGTCCGCTGGTAGCCCTCCCGTCCGTTGTTTCAATCCCCTATTGGTTGGGGTCTAAGTTGCGAGATGAAATCGAGGTGTATCCTGCAGGAGAGTTTTTCCGTTTCAATCCCCTATTGGTTGGGGTCTAAGTTGCGAGACGAAAACGGGATTATTGAAATTTTTTGCACGGAAGAGTTTCAATCCCCTATTGGTTGGGGTCTAAGTTGCGAGCATCACTATCCGTATTAGCAATGGTAAATCGTTCTGTTTCAATCCCCTATTGGTTGGGGTCTAAGTTGCGAGGAGGGTCTGGCTTCGTTGACGGAGCCCAGGACTAAAGTTTCAATCCCCTATTGGTTGGGGTCTAAGTTGCGAGATGGCACTCGCAATGTCGGCGTTTTTTATGATCCTCGTTTCAATCCCCTATTGGTTGGGGTCTAAGTTGCGAGGCCAAGGAAGACATTGTAATCGAAGCGCACATGGATGGTTTCAATCCCCTATTGGTTGGGGTCTAAGTTGCGAGCGCCCGCGCATACCGGTACTGGCGCGGTCGTTTGAGCGTTTCAATCCCCTATTGGTTGGGGTCTAAGTTGCGAGATCTGAAGTAGCAACAGAAATTAACCAAAATGCTAAGTTTCAATCCCCTATTGGTTGGGGTCTAAGTTGCGAGACACCCTGGAGATCATCACAGAAGACGGGGAGCGGTGGTTTCAATCCCCTATTGGTTGGGGTCTAAGTTGCGAGGCGTACAAGTTTTGGCTCAAGTTAAGCGGGCATTGGGGTTTCAATCCCCTATTGGTTGGGGTCTAAGTTGCGAGTTTTGAAAAGGTTTACTTGTTCAACGGAGAGTTAATGTTTCAATCCCCTATTGGTTGGGGTCTAAGTTGCGAGTCTTCTGGGATGACAATCGTCCAGAGAAAATGGACATGTTTCAATCCCCTATTGGTTGGGGTCTAAGTTGCGAGCCCATGGTCGGAATATACCATTTGAAGATATCTTCGTGTTTCAATCCCCTATTGGTTGGGGTCTAAGTTGCGAGAGCTAACCCGGCGGTGGACCGGGCTGGGGGAGGCGTTTCAATCCCCTATTGGTTGGGGTCTAAGTTGCGAGTTGGAAGTTGAGATCGTTGATTTGGACAACCCTGTTGTTTCAATCCCCTATTGGTTGGGGTCTAAGTTGCGAGGTGGGAGTTGGTTGAAGTGATTTGGGGACCACCCATGTTTCAATCCCCTATTGGTTGGGGTCTAAGTTGCGAGTCCGCCCACTACATCGGGGTAGTGGGCGGGGGGACGGGTTTCAATCCCCTATTGGTTGGGGTCTAAGTTGCGAGTTGAGCGCCAGCGGTGCGGAAGTAGTCGAGGTACTGTGGTTTCAATCCCCTATTGGTTGGGGTCTAAGTTGCGAGGGCGAATGTGTCACTCGCGTCCGCCTCCCTGTGGGGGTTTCAATCCCCTATTGGTTGGGGTCTAAGTTGCGAGTTGGTTGAAGTGCTGTGGGACAACCACACCATTGAGGTTTCAATCCCCTATTGGTTGGGGTCTAAGTTGCGAGGTTGGCCACTCAGCCGGGTTCATAGGCCGTTACAAGAGGTTTCAATCCCCTATTGGTTGGGGTCTAAGTTGCGAGGTTATCCCAACTTAATTTAGCAGTTATGGCGTTATCGTTTCAATCCCCTATTGGTTGGGGTCTAAGTTGCGAGTTGCCCTGGCCGTGCTGTACTTAGTAGGCCAGCAATGTTTCAATCCCCTATTGGTTGGGGTCTAAGTTGCGAGGCAGGAGGATATATATGCGGAGTGGATATTAATAGTGTTTCAATCCCCTATTGGTTGGGGTCTAAGTTGCGAGGTTGGCAAAACTTCCCGTGTCGAATACGATGCCAAAGTTTCAATCCCCTATTGGTTGGGGTCTAAGTTGCGAGACCTGTACCGTCGCCTCACCAGGCGGAATCGGTTTTGTTTCAATCCCCTATTGGTTGGGGTCTAAGTTGCGAGGTCTAGTTCTTCTTCGAGCAGCTCTTCAACAAATAATGTTTCAATCCCCTATTGGTTGGGGTCTAAGTTGCGAGTTGACGGTATTGTACAAGCGGTAAGGGTAAGAAAAGTTTCAATCCCCTATTGGTTGGGGTCTAAGTTGCGAGCCACAGCCCTGGGTTAAAAAGTGGGCATAGGCCGTGTGTTTCAATCCCCTATTGGTTGGGGTCTAAGTTGCGAGAGAGGCAGGCCGCCGTGGTAGTTGGCCACGGTCCCGGCGTTTCAATCCCCTATTGGTTGGGGTCTAAGTTGCGAGACCCCGGTTCACCGTCGATGAGCGACGGTACCTGTACGTTTCAATCCCCTATTGGTTGGGGTCTAAGTTGCGAGGCTCACCAGGCGGAATCGGTTTTGCCCCAAATGCGGCTGGTTTCAATCCCCTATTGGTTGGGGTCTAAGTTGCGAGAGTTGAAGGTTTGTAAAGATGAAAAATTAGATTTGAAGTTTCAATCCCCTATTGGTTGGGGTCTAAGTTGCGAGACCGTTCAGCATTATGCGCCATCAGCATTGTTAAATCGTTTCAATCCCCTATTGGTTGGGGTCTAAGTTGCGAGGACAAGGCTGTTATTAAGTTATATTCATCATATAAGTGTTTCAATCCCCTATTGGTTGGGGTCTAAGTTGCGAGATTGTGGTGGTTATGTCGGTATTACTTGTTGCTATGATGTTTCAATCCCCTATTGGTTGGGGTCTAAGTTGCGAGGCTGCCATAGCTAGCGGTTACGGTGATATAACTGACGTTTCAATCCCCTATTGGTTGGGGTCTAAGTTGCGAGATGTCAGGGCTGCCGAAGGACGATTATTCTAAGCTAATGTTTCAATCCCCTATTGGTTGGGGTCTAAGTTGCGAGAGAAAGTTTAAACGAACCAAATAATTCTTAAGTTGAGTTTCAATCCCCTATTGGTTGGGGTCTAAGTTGCGAGGTTCCGAGAAATCGTGGTATAAAGGGAAGTACGTTAGTTTCAATCCCCTATTGGTTGGGGTCTAAGTTGCGAGTTATGACCCAGGAGCCGGGCGGTCAACGTCACTAACGTTTCAATCCCCTATTGGTTGGGGTCTAAGTTGCGAGAGTAATTTATATCGAAAAGGGTTTTTGCATCGAAGCGTTTCAATCCCCTATTGGTTGGGGTCTAAGTTGCGAGGCCGGGCCCAGAAAAGGAGGGATGGAAATGTCCTGGGCGTTTCAATCCCCTATTGGTTGGGGTCTAAGTTGCGAGTACGAGGCGACGAAATGGCTTCTTAAGTACATCAATGTTTCAATCCCCTATTGGTTGGGGTCTAAGTTGCGAGATTGGCGATATCAGGAAAAGCGTTCACTTAATGCGGAGTTTCAATCCCCTATTGGTTGGGGTCTAAGTTGCGAGTAGAATTTTTGAGATTGGCGATATCAGGAAAAGCGTGTTTCAATCCCCTATTGGTTGGGGTCTAAGTTGCGAGAAGTAGCCGATATTTTGTACTACGCTACGTTGGCTTTGTTTCAATCCCCTATTGGTTGGGGTCTAAGTTGCGAGGCCGGGCGAAGGGCCGGCCCGGTAGGTAGGGGGTTGTTTCAATCCCCTATTGGTTGGGGTCTAAGTTGCGAGTATAGGGGCAGCAGTCACACTCATATCCCTGATTATTGTTTCAATCCCCTATTGGTTGGGGTCTAAGTTGCGAGACTGAGGATGGAGAACGGTGGGAGGTACGCTGGTAAGGTTTCAATCCCCTATTGGTTGGGGTCTAAGTTGCGAGGGGATGGAGAACGGTGGGAGGTACGCTGGTAAGGCGTGGTTTCAATCCCCTATTGGTTGGGGTCTAAGTTGCGAGGGTGGGGGGCCGGACTTTGCCCAGGCGCCTTGGGCCAGGGTTTCAATCCCCTATTGGTTGGGGTCTAAGTTGCGAGCCTAACCGCATTGTGCGAGTTTTACAGTGAGGGCTACGCGTTTCAATCCCCTATTGGTTGGGGTCTAAGTTGCGAGTGAGGAACCGCAGGAAGGACAAGGTCAAGGTGAACAGTTTCAATCCCCTATTGGTTGGGGTCTAAGTTGCGAGCCTCATACGTTTCATGGTCAGGGACATACTGAACCCCGTTTCAATCCCCTATTGGTTGGGGTCTAAGTTGCGAGTCCCACGGAATTTCCCAGACCATTCCCTATACCTCGTTTCAATCCCCTATTGGTTGGGGTCTAAGTTGCGAGCAACCCACGAATGTACCAGTCGGTCACCATGTGAATGTTTCAATCCCCTATTGGTTGGGGTCTAAGTTGCGAGTCTGGCGGGCGCAACGCTCGAATGGGCCGGAACATAAGAACGGAAACTGCCTAGCGGTATGACATCCCGACGAAAAGGCTTGTTGAGATGCTTTGTCAGTAAGGACATTTTTGCACGTAAGTGTTTTGCGTTCAGGAAGTTACGGTGTTGCCTGGGGGTGCACTGTCCTGGGGTGGCAAAAGGGGGTCAGGCAAGCGGTTCGCCCAGGACCGTAGGATGCTTATCCATTGCTGAAGGCAGTTTTCCAAAGAGCGTTCAAAACCGTGAGATACGAAATGTTGTTCCCACGAAGCAATGATACGAGGAAACATGTCAGGGGTCAAACGGATACCTTCCGGGGTATTTTGGAAATGTTGGGGCTGCAGGCGGTGTTGATTGCAAATAGTCAGGACCCATCGGTCGACAGCGGGGACGCGAAACGGCTCCACAAAGTCACAGGCCAGGGAAGGTCGGCCGTGTCGGAATTCATGCAAAGCTCCCAGAGCGACTTCCAAGCCGTGAGCTTCGGTTCTAGCCTCTGTGCGGCGGAAGAGCAAGGTGTAGCCGAGGCTAAGCAAGGCATTGACTGGGTCTGTAGGTGGTCTGCGGTTGCGGCCAGGGAAGGTCCACGGGGGAACAAGAAGCTGGGAGAAAAGCTCGTACCAGAGAGCGGAGGCCTGTCCTTCAAAGCCACGAAGGGCGTCCAGAGAGGCCACGCTGGGCAGCATAGCCAAAACGGACTGAAGTTGTTCGATGAATTTGCCGGCAATAGAAAGCCCCTGGCGCTGATAATGCCTGGCGGCCTTCATTTGGGATTCAATTTTGGCCTGGACGATGAAGCGGGCCAGTTCCAGTCGAGCGGGTGGATGGGCCAAAACGCGATGCTGTATCATCCGCAAAGCAGCGGAGCTGGAATCGTAGCGGACGAGTCGTCCGCGACACTCGTTACCTGCTGGAGAAAGCCAAACGACGTCAATGCCGTGCTGAAAAAGCAGTTGTATCGCCTCATCAGTTGCCCCGACGTTGCCGTAGCAGTAAATGGCACGCAAAGTGTTGAGGTCAAGGCGCAGGGGAGTACCGTTGCCCGTGGTGAAAGCTAGGCGGCCGTTGATAATCCTAAGTTTGCCTGGTCCGACCACATGGGCAACCGGGGTTTGCACGTAGGTGATGTGCTTCGCCATGATGGGTGCCTCCTGGGAAAAGAGTCAGAGGATTAGGGATTGTGCTGACCGGTGGCCGGATTAGTTCCTGTGGGGGGCCCAGGTTGATTTGTGGTATCCTGAGGGTTAGCAAAGGCATTCGGCGGTTGGGCTTGCGGCTGAGGCAGAGCCTGCTGAGGCAAATTGTTCAACCAGAATGGCGTCTGGCCAGCGTTGGCTTGCGGTAGGATGGCGTTCTGCGGAGCACGCATCCAGGCGGGTCGTTGGTAGAGCAGTTTCGGATTGGGGAAATGCGGCGGCTTGGACGATAGCACCAGCAACTGCTCCCCATCTACCTGCCAAGTCGTGAATCCGCGGGGCAAACGAACCCGATAAGTGCCCCGTACGTACTGACGCCCTTTGCCGGTGACAGCCATCAGAAGCTCTTCGAACCGCTGCTGAACAACGTCATCGAGTGTACGGGCCACCTGGTAAAAATTCTCGGCGTATTGATAGGCATTGTGCCAGCCTTGCAACTGCCGGTTGATAGATATGATCCATTGGCGGAGGTCGAAGGTTTGCTCCGATAGCTTAGCACTGGGAGGAACGGTCATTTCCTGAAGGCGTTGGACCATCTCGGCCACACAGGCATCTGGAATGTAGTAACCGGGCTGAAGTTTCGAGGTCCAGGGATTGACGGTGACGTAGATACGCATGCCAAGCCATTCGACACCGCGAGTGAGGAGAGCGATTTCCGGTTTGCGGGCCTTGAAGCGCTGTCCGATGCTCTGCAAAAAAGCGCTGGCAGAACGAAAAGCCTTGACTGCCAGCTCTTCGCTGCGAGCCAGGATGAGTAAGTCGTCCGCATAACGGAAATAAGCGATACCCTTCTGGGTGGCGCTGCGCATGTTGAGCATAACCTTGTCGAGGGAGTGCAGAGCCAAATTGCATAAAAGCGGCGAAAGCACACTTCCCTGCAACAGCCCAACGTAGTAAGTGCGAAACCAGCGACGCACCGAATGGGCACAGGCTTCCAACAGCTTGCGAAGAAGCTTCAGGACGATAGCATCGGCAACATGCTCGGAAAGGGCGCTGAACAGATGCTGGTGGTCTATGGTGTCGAAACAGTCCTCGATATCCAGATGCATGGCATAGGGATAAACGAGCCGGCCGTGATCATCTGGGCCGGCCCATCTAATGGCCGCCAGCAAAGCAGCAGTGGTGCTTCTCCCCGGTCGAAAACCAAAGCTGGCGGAAGTAAAAATCGGCTCCAGGATAGGTTCGAGAACGTTTTTGAGAGCGGCATGCACAAGGCGATCCCGCACCGTCAGGATGCCCAAACGCCGAGTACCACCATTAGGCTTGGGAACCTCTACCCAGCGCGGCGGTTGCGGACAATAACGGCCATCAAGTATGTCCCGGCTAATCTGTTCGAACAAGCGATGCAAAGCATCCCCGGAATCCGCCGATTGTTCCAGGTCCTTGCAAGTCAGGCCATCCGGCCCCGGGGTGTCAGCACCATCGGCATTCCGGACAAATCGCCAGGCAGCGTACAAGTTGCGGCGGTCGAGCAGAGCAGTTACCAGTTGGCCGACGGGCCGACCTTTCGCCCGTACCTCTGCGTAAAGCTCTGCCTGCAGCTCTTCCAGAGCTCGCTGGGGAGCGGGAATACTCCGATAAACCCGTGGTAACACCTCAATCACTGGTTGGCCGTTCATCGCTGGCATGGCTAGGCATCCTTTCGTGTGATGGGTTGACTTTCCTTCCTCCTAGATAACGCAAGATGACCGTTCGATGTGACAAAAATTTTCCTACCCGCGACGCTGTTTCTGCACCAGCTATCGGGGCCCCTTTCAATGGCGCCAACCGGTGCTTGATTGGTTTCGTAGGAACGCGAGACCGGGTCAGGAAAATCCATGCGCAGCAACCCTCGAGAAGCGCTCGGGTTGCACCGCGGGAGCTATACCGACTTACGGGAGTAACGGAGCTGGGCGATTCCATGGATGACTGCCTTCGTGACCGTATCCGTAGGCCCGCGTAGAAAGTAACCCGCTGTCATCTCGCACAAATAGCCGCTAAACATGATTAGCGAGGGTCGAATCCCCTTAGCCCCGTCGGGGTTTTTCGACCAGGACGGCACGGTTACCTGCTACGACACAGCCAGCCGGGTCCAGCGGCATGGGCCGACCGCGATACCAACCGGTCAAGGGCTGACCTCGCGCCAGTTGCCAGACCTGCACAATGTCGGACTGCGTATCGAGCAACTCGACTACCTCGTTTAAAAGGCGACTGACCCCCTGGACATCACCCTGGTACATGAAGACCGACTTCTGGCAGCGTAAAGCACGCCGTTCCATAAAGCGGGCGACTCGCTGTAACCGTTTCGGATCGGAAATGTCGTAAGCCACCAGAAAGTACATGGCATGCTCCTTCCTTACTGGCTTTCCTTTGCCTGAAGAAATCCCGCTTAGTCGTTGTTCGCACGAAAGCAGCTTTCGCGGCGAAATGTGCCAGTTGTTTAACGCAGCAAGCGACCAAAAGATGACAGTTCCGTAAACGACGGCTCCCAGGCGTATCCCCGCTGCATCGTCTCCTCCAAACGATTCCGGGCAACTTTTGTGTCACAAACAATTCACGACTTCCGTTTAAGTAGTTGGACAGGCGGAATTCAAGCAAACCAAGAACAAGGAGTACAACAATGGCCTACGAGGCAGAAATCAGCCGCAGCAATCCAACCTGCTTCCTGTTCCTGATTGACCAATCCGGCTCGATGAGTGATCCAGTAGGAGATGAAAGCGGCCGACGTAAAGCGGATGCTTTGGCCGACGCTTTGAATCGTCTGCTCATGGATTTGTGCATTCGCTGCACCAAAGATGCCCGTGAAGGCGTACGCGACTATTACGAGATTGGCGTCATCGGCTATGGTGCTCAAGGGGGAATAGTAGGTTCGGCATTAGGCGGGGCGTTGAGTGGCAGGGAGTTAGTACGCGTTTCCGAACTGGCTGCGTCACCTCTGCGTGTCGAAGTACGTCGGGACCAGGAGCGTGAACGCCGATTCCCGGTGTGGGTTGAGCCGGTGGCCGATGATGGCACTCCCATGTGCGCAGCGTTGCGGCGAGCGTATGCGATTCTCAACCACTGGGTCGCTGCACATCCTCGCTCCTTCCCGCCTATTGTGATCAACATAACAGACGGGCAACCAACAGATGGCGACCCGGAAGATGAAGCAACCGCCATTCGCCAACTGGCTACCCAAGATGGCCAGGTTTTGCTGTTCAACCTGCACATCTCGGAAACCAAAGCGCAGCCCTGCCTGTATCCTGAAGATGATGCTTACCTGCCTGACGATCATGCCCGTTTACTGTTCCGCATGTCCAGCATTTTGCCGCCGCATATTGTCTCGCTGGCACAAAACGAAAACCTGCCCGTTACTTATCGATCACGCGGCTTCGTCTTCAACGCTCCCATGACGGAAGTCGTTCGATTCCTGAACATTGGCACCCGCCCGAAAAACCTTCGCTAAACACCGGAAGCCGCTACATGCCCTGGTCGTGGCTACGCATGTTCCACTGGCGCAATAGTCCCCTATTCGCCCGATACTATCCGCTGCAAATCAATCTGCTGCAACAAAGCAGGTTACCGAGCGACGAAAAGGGGACTCGACCTACCCCAGCCGAAAATCCCGGCTCGCCATTACGACCTGCCGTTTCGGTGTCTGTTGAAGCGACGGTTAGCTCACCCCAGTTACAAGGCCAGCAAGGTGACCGGCAAAAATTGCCCGAACGACCTGCCGCTTGGACATGGCTGAAGAAAGGTTGGCATTTAGAAATCTATCGGTTGCCTAAGCTCGGCAATCAGCTTCATGAGTGCGAGGACGCCTGGGCCTATGCCTGCAACTGCGTCGTGGATCATTGCAGTAATTACGGTACCGACCATCGCCGGGTCTGGAACTGGAAATCCACGGGCCGACTTACTATTGCCATCAGTGATGGCGCCAGCGATTCCTATGCCTCCGCCGAGTGGGCACAACTGCTCACTTACCACGCGGCTCAGGATGCACAGGAATGTCCCGACACTTACCAGGCTGCTAATGATCTCCTTACCGTCCTGACTGCCGGAAGCGTTTCCGGTCGGGTCAGACACAAATTTTTACAGTGGCTCCACCAGCAGGCAGAAAAGTGGCGGTCTCATCAGCACTGGGAAAATCTTCCCTGGTTTATCGAAGCCAAAGCCGAACAGGGTGCCCATGCAACTCTCCTGGTGGCCGATTTCGTGTTGTCCGGGGAAACCGGCCACGCAGGTTGCAGTTACCGGGTGTTAGTCGTCGGCGATAACTGCCTTTTTCACTTTCGCGGCGGACAGCAGTTGCAAATGATTCCCCGGATGACGGCCAAGGACTTCAGCGTGTCGCCTGCCCTGGTGAGCACCGACGCCAACTACAATATTCGCTACCTAAAAAAACAGTGCATCCATCTGGGGCATGGGCAACTCTTGCCCGGAGATGAAATCTGGTTGGCTACGGATGCCCTGTCGGCCTGGATTGTCCAGGAGTTGCAAAGCGTTCGCGGTCATCAGCACCCGGCCACGAGCATTCTTCCCCAAGCTGGGCAAGAAATTGTCACATTTTTGAACGACTTGCGTTCTCAGTCACGGATGAAAAACGATGACGTAACCTTGGCGCGATTGCGCTGGCTGCAAGATGCGGTTGACCATTCGGTCAAATAACTGAAAAGGAGAAAACTCGTGCCTTGGCCCACCCCCTCCGATTATCAACTTGCTGTGCAGGACTGCAATCAATGCTTCCAAGACTCCGAGTTACGCAAGTGTCAACCTGTTCTCGATCGCTGGGAAATGCCCATAACTTGTTCAGGCAACTTTGCCGTAGTGTTCTGTCTGGAGAGTAACGGTGCCCGTAAAAAAGCGAAATACGCTGTGCGTTGTTTCATCCGCCCCGTAACTTCGCACCAAGAACGGTATCGCCTGCTTTCGCAACATCTTCGCCAGCATCCTGTCACCGGTCTGGTACGGTTCCGCTATCGGCCTCGAGGAATCTGCGTCAACTCCGAGTGGTATCCCATCGTGAAAATGGTGTGGGTAGATGGCCAAACTCTGGACAGTGCTATTGGAAGCGCGTTAGTAACCGGCCGGATGGACCGTCTGGAAAACTGGATCGAACAATGGCGACAGCTGATCAAGCAACTGGCTGAAGCCGAAATCGGCCACGGCGACCTGCAGCATGGCAACATCCTAATAACCGAAGACGACAAACTTGTCCTAGTTGACTACGACGGCATCTATATTCCTGCGTTGTGGAACAATCCACCAAATGAGGTCGGGCATCCGAATTACCAACACCCCAATCGGCTCGCTAAAGGTTATTACGGTCCGAACGTTGATTCGTTTTCCGCGCTGGTCATTTATCTGTCGTTGCTGGCTTTGAGATATGACCCGTCGCTTTGGCAAGAATTCCATGACGATGATCGGCTCATCTTTAGCCGCGAGGATTTTCAAAACCCCAATGCGACACCTATCTGGCAACGTTTGTTACGCCTACCCGGCGAAGTACGGGACCTGACAGCAAGACTGGCCGAGTATTGCCACCTGAGTCCGGCTGTGTTACCTGCTCCCGACTGCATTTTCGAACTTCCTGTTCGAACCCCGACAGCTCACCCGGAAAGCCCGATAATCGTTTCACCGGATTGGAACGGCGACCACATAGTACCACCCTCCACCCCATCGCATTCTAAAGGAACGCAAAGTGTTCAAACTACCGGGACTCAACCGTGGTGGGTTGATCACCTTCCGCAGACGACTAATCCATCAACCCAAAACCAATCCCCGCAACCTTCTTCCCAGTCGTCGCCGCCCTCCACTCCTGTGAGCAGTTCCCCGCAGCCATCGGCAGGTCAGCCACATGCCGTCTCGAGCATATCCGGTCCCGTTCGCAATCCGACGCGAACGTCGAGGCCCGCGCCGAACATTAATTCTGCCCAGCCTGAATCAGGATCAACCGGTTGTGCTGTGGCTCTCATCTTGTTGGCCGTAGCTTTTGTTTATGTCCTGGCTCAGTGGCTGGCTCGCTGACGGTATTCCTATAGGCCAGCAGCCCCAAAAGCCCCGTCTCCCGGCTGACTACTCACGGCTTGCCTGCTGCTGTTATTCTGCTATCATGGCTAGCAAAGTATAACTGCTCCTTGCTTGCACTCAGAAAGTACTTTTCGGCAATCAAAAGGGTAACCAGCGGACCTCGCCATTTCAAACTTAGCTTTAGGTCAAGACTAACATTCCACCCAGGACTTGACCTCCCTATCTACTTGGGTGCCAAACCATGCTAGCATTTGCAACGACCTATCTGGCATGCTTAGTAATCCTGCAAGCGGACGGGCCAAGTATAAGCAATATGGTGGCGACCTACGGTCAGTTAGGCCCACCCCGCCAAGACTTGCAATATTTACCTGGCGATATCTTGCATTTCCAGTTTGATATTAGCAACTTGAAAAACGATGAAGCCGGGCGCATGCGTTATTCGATGCACTTAGAACTGTTCGGTCCCGAAAACAAGCTCATTGCAAAGCAGCGATTGCCGGAGGTTACGCAGGTTCGCGTTTTCAGCAGCAACTCCTTGCGACAAGCCTTACACATAGCCCTGCCACAAGACTTATCGCCCGGCGATTACCGCGTTCAGATCACCGTTGAAGATTCACTCAATCCTGGGAGCAAAAGCGCTCAGCAGGCTCTTACATTCAAGGTCTTGCCTCTCGATTTCGGTATAGTCCAGTTCCAGCTCTATAGTATTTATACTCCGCAAGTGCAATTGCCCTGTCCCGGAGTAGGTGTGGTTGGGCAGACCCTCCACGTTACCGCTGTCGTTTTGCGCGGGAAAAAAGGTAAACCCGATGAAACCTGGAACTTAGATGTCCAGATGCGATTATTAGATGAACAGGGTAAGCCGGTGGCAAACGGTTATCCCATTAATGGCCAATTCCGTAAGATTCCCGGCGACCTGGATTTCCTCGATGTTCGTTTTGATGTGCCTGTTCAAGAAGCGGGAAAGTTTCTTATTAGCATTCAGGCAACCGAACCGGGAACTGCGCGGCGTACCACATTATTAGTCCCGCTGCGAACAATTGACTTGCGTACCGAGGGCAAGCCGGCCAAATGACCGCAACGGCCAGGAACGTGAACCATCGCGTGGTTTTCGCTTAGTTTATGCACGCCGACTGTCATCAGGCAATCAAAAAGCATCCCGGCAATACGAAAGGCTGACTCCGGCTATGATGCCGGTCAACAAGGGTTCCTGCCACACGTTAATCGGTATAGCAACTTTGCCAGGGCTTTTTTTGCCTCCCTCGCTCCCGTTCCCGCCACACCCTGACCGGTGCAGTAACCACGAGCCACAGTCATGAGGCTCAAACCGGTGCTAAGTTTCTGTTAACTTTGACCGGGATAGCAACGCACCATGCTTGCCTAGACTGGGTGGTAATGTGGGTTCCTGGTATTCCAAACGGTGTATAATGAGGCGTTGCTTGGCCAGTTTGTTCAAAGCTGGCGGAGCAATAGCCCGGCTCCTGAAGAGACTTACACAATGTGCCAGACCATTTTGGAGCAATCAACTTATCAATCTTCCCCAGGGATCGGGCCTGCAACGAAACAATCGTACACAGGAGAAAGCGAACTATGGCAACTTGGCGACGAACCCACACTTGTGGCGAATTACGTCTGAGGGATGCTGGCAAGACGGTAACACTTTGTGGCTGGGTTCACTCATACCGCGACCACGGCGGATTGGTGTTTGTTGACCTGCGAGACCGTTATGGCATAACGCAGGTGGTGTTTGACCCGGCCGCGGGTGCCGAGATGCACGCCCAGGCTAGGGAATTGCGGGCGGAATGGGTAATCGCCGTTACCGGAACCGTAACCGCTCGACCAGAAGGAACGCGTAATGTGAAACTGGCCACAGGCGACATCGAAGTCCGCGCTCAAGCCTTAGAAGTGCTCAACCGTGCTGACACTCCCCCTTTCGAGATCAGCGGTAATGAGCCGGTCAACGAGGAAATTCGTTTGCGTTATCGCTATCTGGATTTGCGTCGCCCGGCCATGCAGCAGGTTCTGTTGTTGCGTCATCGCCTCAATAAACTGGTGCATCGCTATTTCGACGAGCGAGGTTTTGTGGAAGTCGAGACGCCGATGCTAGGCCGCAGCACACCGGAGGGTGCACGTGATTACCTGGTGCCCAGCCGATTGCATCGCGGTTGCTGGTATGCCCTACCGCAATCGCCGCAGCTTTACAAACAGATTCTCATGGTCGCGGGGCTGGATCGGTATTATCAGATCGCACGGTGCCTGCGCGACGAAGACCTGCGCGCCGACCGCCAGCCCGAGTTTACGCAACTGGACGTGGAAATGTCTTTTGTAGAGATGGACGACGTGATGGAAGTGATCGAAGGTTTCCTGGTTCGTGTGTTCGGAGAATTGCTTGGATATAGCGTGGCCACGCCATTACCGCGGTTGAAGTACGCGGAAGTCATGCGGCGATTCGGAACCGACAAACCCGACCTCCGCTTCGGCATGGAAATTGTGGACGTGACCGATCTGGCTCCGGCTAGCGATTTCCGCGTCTTTCGAGCGGCCGTCGAACAAGGTGGCGTGGTACGCGGCTTATGTGCAGCGCAAGCAGCGGAGAAATTCTCCCGGAAACGTCTGGAGGAACTGGAAGAGTTTGCCCGGCGGTATGGTGCGAAGGGACTGGCCTGGCTCAAGGTCGAAGCGGAGAAGTTTACATCACCGATCGAAAAGTTTTTCCCGTCGGCCGTCCAGCAAAGTTTGCGGGAGCGATTCCAGGCTCGGCCTGGCGATCTGCTGCTTTTTGTTGCGGACACTGAGAAGGTCGTTTGCGATACTCTGGCAGCAGTGCGGAACCACCTGGCGGCTGAACTCGGCCTGGTGAAGCCAGGACAGTTTGCTCTGGCGTGGGTGGTGGACTTTCCATTGCTTGTCTGGGACGATGAAGAAAACCGCTGGGTTGCTAACCATCATCCGTTTACCAGTCCGATGGACGAAGATTTGCACCGATTGGAAAGTGAGCCCGGCTCGGTTCGGGCGAAAGCATACGACCTGGTCGTGAATGGATATGAACTGGGCGGAGGCAGTATCCGTATCCATCGCCCGGATGTCCAGCAGCGAGTCTTTCGTTGCATCGGCATGGACGAGGAACAGGCCCGCAAACGCTTTGGCTTTTTGTTAGATGCCCTGCGATTTGGAGCTCCGCCGCACGGAGGCATCGCTCTGGGTTTGGACCGCCTGGTGATGCTGCTGGCGGGTTTGAACAGTATCCGCGACTGCATCGCCTTCCCCAAGACTCAACGCGCCCAAGACCTCATGACCGGTGCTCCTGCGCCGGTGGATATAAAACAATTGAAAGAGCTTGGGCTGGCGTAGCTTCGGGTGCAGGGGAACGCATCATCGGACTGCCTGTGTCCCCGAAGGCACGCCCGAAAATCGCGTGGAGGGGCAATCTTCGGATGCACGCCGTGCCCTGCGGTAATTGGTATCCGGTCCGACCGAACTTCTGCGCGATAAGCCGGCAAGTAAACAGGAAACGAGGCCAACTGTGAGCGGTAAAACCTGGGGTGGCAGATTTAGCGAGCCGACGGAACACGTTGTTGAACGCTTCACGGAATCCATTAGCTTTGATGCGCGGCTGTATGAGCAGGATATCCGTGCCAGTCAGGCCCACGCCCAGATGCTGGCCGAAGTGGGATTGCTCACCGCTGAAGAAGCTGAGCAGATTGTGCAAGCCCTGGCAAGTATTCGGGATGAAATCGCCAGTGGTCAATTTACCTGGCGGGCGGAACTGGAGGACATTCACACCCACGTGGAACGGGCGCTGATCGAGCGATTAGGTGATTTGGGACGGAAGCTGCACACTGCTCGCAGCCGAAACGATCAGGTGGCAACCGACCTGCGGCTCTGGATCCGCGAAGCCATTGACCGGATAGATGCCCTGCTGAGCGAATTCCAGCGTGCGTTTCTGGAACGGGCAGAAGCCCAGTTTGATGTGATTCTGCCCGGCTATACCCATTTGCAGCGAGCCCAGCCGATCCTGGCAGGGCACTATTTCTGTGCCTGGATCGAAAAGTGGCAGCGGGATCGCGACCGCCTGGCCGATTGCCGCAGACGAGTCAATATCTCTCCTCTCGGTGCGGCTGCGCTGGCCGGGACCTCGTTGCCGATTGACCGTGTCAGCGTGGCCCGGAAACTCGGGTTTACCGAGATTTGCCGCAACAGCCTCGACGCCGTTAGTGACCGTGATTTCGCGGTAGAGTTTGTCAGTGCCCTGTCACTCCTGGCGGTGCACTTGAGCGGCTGGGCAGAAGAATGGATTCTCTGGGCAACTGCCGAATTTGGTTTTCTGGAATTGCCGGACCGTTTCTGCACCGGTTCGAGTATTATGCCGCATAAGAAAAATCCAGATGTGCTGGAGCTGATTCGTGGCAAATGTGGACGTGTGATCGGGCGATTGGTGCAACTGCTAACGTTGCTCAAAGCATTGCCACTGGCTTACAACCGCGATCTCCAGGAAGATAAGCCGGCTGTCTTCGATGCCAGCGAGACCGTGGAAGGTTGCCTGACGGTGGCTATTCCTCTGGTGCGTGCCAGTCGGCTACGCCCGGAACGCATTGCCGAGAGACTGGAAAACAGCTTTCTCGACGCCACGACGCTCATGGAACATCTGGTGAAACAGGGGATTCCGCTGCGCACAGCCCACGAAATTGTGGGCCGATTGGTGCAGGAGTGTGAACATCGGCGATGCACTCTGAGTGAACTCCCGTCGGAAACCTGGGAAGAAATACGCCCTGGCCTGAGCAGCAGTGTGTACCAGGTGCTAGGCGTCAAAAACGCCCTTGCTGCCTTTCGGAGCGCTGGCTCGACTGCTTATGCGGAAGTGGAAAAACAGCTTGAATACTGGCGACAGCGCCTTGAACCGCGCGGATGATTGCCGACTATCGCTCGCCTGACGCAAATGCCCAGGGTACCGCCGAAAGAAAACGATGCAACGGCGGTATTCCGAGCCTGCCGTGCGACAAAAATAGCGAGCCTGTGTCGGCTGGCTTATTGTCCTCAGAAGAAGGTCGCCAGTGCTTCATTCGTCCAGGCATTCGCTGCCATGCAGGTAACTGGACGCTCGACAGGGGTCAGCAAGTTCGATTGGCCGCCAACGAAAGGAACACCAGCCATGGATCATTTTCACTACAGTGGTCGAGTCCTTTATTGCGAAGGGGTACCGATCGCGGAATTAGCGGGAACATACGGTACGCCACTGTTCGTGTATAGCAAGCGGACGCTGCTTCATCATCTGCATCAATTGCAACGGGCTTTCGCAGCAGCACAGCCGCTGATCTGCTATAGCATCAAGACCAACCCGAATCTGGCCATTTGCCGATTGATGCGGGAAAACGGCACGGGTTTTGACGTGACCAGCGGTGGCGAATTGTATCGCGCTTTGCAAGCCGGCGGTGCTCCCGACCGGATTGTTTTCGCAGGCGTAGGCAAAACCGACCGGGAGATGCATGAGGCACTCGATGCCGGGATTCTGATGTTCAACGTCGAAAGCGAAGGCGAGCTGGCAGCGCTGAGTGAAATCGCAACCCGGCGAAATCAGCGGGTGCGCATTGCTCTGCGTGTCAATCCCGATGTTGATCCGAAAACCCATACCAAGACCACCACCGGCAAACGAGGCACGAAATTTGGTTTAGACTGGGAGCGAGTCGAGAAAATCGCGGCCGGTCTGGTCCATCATCCCCACATCGAACTGGTTGGCGTGCACATGCATTTGGGCTCTCCCATCTACACGACGGAACCCTATCGTGCCGCACTGGAACGAGCCGTGCCGCTCATTGCCACCTTACGCCGGCAAGGCCACGGTATTCGCTATCTGAATACAGGTGGCGGATTCGGTATCCACTACCGAAAACAGGAAGCGCTACCCGCGGACGCTTTTGCCGAGGTGATTGTGCCCGCGGTGCGAGAAACCGGTTGCCAACTCATTCTGGAACCCGGCCGGTTTATTGTTGGTAACGCCGGAATCCTGGTGAGTCGGGTGCTGTACGTCAAGGAGAGCGGGGGCAAGCGTTTCATCATCCAGGACGCTGCCATGAATGATCTGATACGGCCAACACTTTACGACGCCTTTCACCGCATCTGGCCCGTCGAACCACCCGCCGAGGTTCCTGCACCACCCGACGATTACGAAATTCCCATAGCGCACACTCGCCTGGCAGACATCGTCGGCCCGGTGTGCGAATCCGGCGATTTTCTGGCACGCGACCGCTGGTTCCCGGAAGTAAAACGGGGCGATTTGCTGGCGATTTTTAGTGCCGGCGCTTACGGGATGGCCATGAGTTCCAATTATAACAGTCGTTGCCGAGCTGCCGAAGTGCTCGTAGATGGCGACAAACACCGGCTGATTCGTCGTCGGGAAACTTACGCCGACCTCATTCGCCAGGAATTGGAAGTATGATCGCAATAGGGCACACCTGGGCAGCGCTGCAGGGGCTGATATCGGAGTGATTCCTCGACCGGCGATGGTCGGCAGTGTCCGGCCCAATATCGAGTGCCAGGTCGGGGCTGGACGTTGATCGCCCTGTAACATTCGGCTTATCCTGCAACTGCCCGAGCAACGCTCTCTGGAGGCAGCTTCGCATGAGCACCATCATCCGCGGTTTGACGGGTCTATTACGGGCAAAACCTTTTCCTGCGCTGGTTCGGTTGTCTGTCATTGGAGCCGCGTGGATAGGCGCGCTCGTAGCGGTGGCTGCGATTGCAGGAGTTACGCCGAGTCGGGCGAGTGCGCAGCTAGGAGTGGCTTTGCCGTATGTTCGCACGCCAACGACTTTGCCGGAATACTGGAACGCCATCTTCTTTGACCTGGATGCGGGCAACTATCAGCGTGCTGGAGACTGGCTCAGGCGATTCTGGGACCTTTTGCAAAAAACCGGGCCGGAGGAACGGCAGAAATTTCTCCTCGAGGTCCATGACCGACAGGGAATGTCGCCGTTTGTCCGACTGATGACGCATACGGAACTCGACAAGGTGGTGGTAAAAGACCCGAAAGCTGAACAACAGATTCCAGTTGCACGGGCGCTTTTGCAGGAATTGAACTCGGCACTGGCGAAACGGTTCGGCGATGACAAACTGTTGCAGTTTTATGTAGAGCGTCTCAAAGGCCGACCTGGTGAGCGTCATTACGCCATGTCGCAGCTGGTGTTGGCAGGAGAACGAGCCGTACCGCGACTCATCCAGGTGCTCACTGACCCGCAGCAAAAGGATGTACATAATGCCGTGATTACGGTTCTCCGAAACATGCGTGGTGCTGCAGTGGCGCCTTTGTTGGTCGTGCTGAGTGAGGCACCATCAGCCGGACTGCGCAGCATTGCCTTGCAAATCGCCGCGGAGGAACGCGATCCGCGTATGCTTCCGTACTTGTGGCTGGTGCAGGCAAATCCAAAGGAAACACCGCTTCTGCGTGATCAGGCCCGCCTCATTCTGGCCTCCATGTTGCATCAACCCTTGCCGCAGCCTGCGCCGGAAAACCCGGCATTCGCCTTGGGCGACTGGCGACTGGCAATTATGCGTGAAGCCGAAGATCATTACCATCGCCGCATCGCCTTACCATCCGGCAACCGGCTAACTTGGTGGCGCTGGGAACCTCGCCAGGGACTGGTAGCGCAAAGTGTTGACCGCCGCGAGTACGAAGTCCTCGCCGGCACCTACTGGTGCAAGAAGTTACTGGCTATCGAACCCGATTACCGTCCGGCTCAGGTACTGCTGACCAGCTTGCTTCTGGAACGGGCTGTCGAATTGGGCGGCTGGGACAAGCCGTTGACCGAGACCGCTCCTGAACTGGTGAACGCTTTGAGCGTTACCGATCCGCGTTTGATAGAAGAAGTGCTCGGCCGGGCCCTCAGCGAACGCAAAACTATGACGGCATTCGCCGCCCTGCAGGTACTATCTCAAATCCGCGACGCCCGTTTAGTTCGCCCTCAGTCAGGTCAGTTGCCCCCTTTGGTGCGAGCGCTCAGTTACCCAGACCCGCGAGTCCAGTGGCAGGCGGCACAGACAATTCTTGATACGCCGCTGTCAGCGTCGTTTCCTGGCAGCACACGCGTTGTGGACATTCTGGCCCGCACTATTACTGGAGGCGATGGCCGACGCGCCCTCCTGGCTTTCAGCGACGCCGTCGAGGCTCGACAGCTAGCCGAACGGTTACGCCCTCTGGGTTACGAGACTGTCATCACCGGTAGCGCGCGGGCCGTGCTCCGCGAAGTTGCCAAAGCACCAGCCGAGCTGGTTGTGCTTGACCTGCGGCTGTCCGATTACCCACTCGAAGACGTCCTGTTGTTCCTGCGACAAAGCCCGGAAGCGGCAGCTGTCCCCGTGATATTCTGGGGCCCGGAATCGCTGCAACCTCTGGCACAACGGCTGGCAAATCGGTATGCGCCGGTCGGTATCGCCGTCCCGGCCCCGCTTAGCGAACCTATGCTGCAACACGTTTTGCAAAGCGTTTCTTCACCGACCAGCCCATCGCTCACTCCGGAACAAAAACAAGCCATGCGCCAACAAGCTCTCGATGCGCTCAGCCGTATCGCACGCGGAGAACTTTCTGCCTTCTCCATTGAACCAGCTATTCCGGTGCTGCTCAATACACTGAACGAGGACACACTGGCTCCTGCTTCCGCGCTGATTCTTAGCCACGTCCGTGGCCCCCAGGTGCAGCGTGCTTTACTGCAGGCCCTGATGAGCCAGCAGCGTCCGGATAATGTCCAGGTAGCGCTAGCGCAGGCGCTCTACGGCCACGTGCAGGCTCACACCTGGCTTCTCGGCGACAAGGAGCGCGAGCAACTTCGCCAGCTAACACAAAAGCCTCATCCTTCACCAGTGCAGCAAACACTGAGGCGTTTGCAACTGCAACTGGCCGCGGATCGGCAAACCACCGGTCAACAGTTGCAGCAGCTTCCGCTACCAGCAACGCCGGCCAAACCTTGATCTATTGAGCTGCTCCTAAATATGGGCAGCTACTTCGCCGACCGGTTTTGCTGCGATTGGTTCTGCTGCGGTAAACGTACCAGGAACGGCAGCACCAGCATAGACGGCAAACGGTTGGCCTGACGCTCCTCACGCAGCCAGCCAAGCCCGATATGCATCTTTTGGTGGCCATCACACGGTTCTGGTCGGTAAGTTCGAAAGAGAAAATCCCACCAGGGTAGGTTGAATCCGAAGTTACTGTTGAGTTCCTGGGTGACCGCAGAATGGTGCACGCGATGCATTTCAGGAGTGACTACAAGCAAGCGCAGCCAGCGCTCCAGTCGAACTGGTAACCGAACATTGGCGTGATTAAAAAGCGACGTCGCTGTCAGCAACAGCTCAAAGATTACCACTCCCAACACCGTCCCGCCCAAAAAGATTACAGCCGCAGCCTTGATGCCAAATGAAAGCAATATCTCCAGCGTGTGAAACCGTACCCCCGTGGTGAAGTCAAAATCCAGGTCTGCGTGATGCACCAGGTGCAGCCGCCACAGTATCGGCACCCGGTGAAAGACGACGTGTTGCGTGTAAACAATCAGGTCTAAAAGCAGCACAGTAAGCACGACGCCCACGACTTCTGGCAAATCAAAAAGGTGGAGCAACCCGAGGCGGCGTTCCTCGGCCCACAGGGCAATGCCGGCCAATCCCAGTGGTGCCAGGACACGCAGCACCACATTGTTGAGCAGCGCCAGACCCAAATTGCTGATCCACCGCCACGGTCTCGCCAGTTGCCAGCGCCGACGCGGTAGCATCGCTTCCCATACGGCGAGCACCAACATCAACGCCGGAAAGATTAGAAGCCGCAGGCTGATTTCCGACACCCACCAGGACATGCCCCTGAGTCTCCCACCTTTGCCGAATTCGGGTAGAGCATCTGCGAGAAATCCGCCCGTCTTTCATAGAGCCGTACAGTTCCTTTGCCCTTCGTTGTGATGCTAGCCTGTTCAGAAATTCCGCGATATGGGGCAACGCTTATAGCCCGACGTCCCGGCATAAACGCCGCTTATGACTCCGAAAAGCAGTTTACGTCAGCAGCAGGCGAATCACACAACCATTCGACTCGGACGGCCATGGGAAAAGAGCACGTCGAGGAACAATTGCGCAGAAACCGGTAGCGGTTTATGGCGTCGCCACACCGCGTAAAACCGCCGTGCTGCTTGCCATCGAGCGATGCAAACCTGAACCAACTGGCCGGATTCGACCCAATCACGAATTGCGTATTGGGAGAGAATGGCGATCCCGACACCGTGTTGTACCGCCTCCTGGATTGCCAAGTTACTGCCCAATTCCATCACTGACTGCCAGTCATCCAGAGAAAATCCTGCCCGACGCAGGGCCTGCTCCAGACACTGTCGCGAGCCAGACCCCGGTTCCCGAACAATGAGTCGCTGCCCGGTCAGTTCCCGCAAATTGACCACCGAACGCCTCGCCAACGGATGTTGCGGTGAAACCACCAGCACCAGGCGATCCCAAGCGAAACCCCGAAATTCCAACCGCGGGCTGTCGCTGCGTGCGCCAACCAAGCCAACATCTACCTGGCCTCGCTCAACCAGCTGCAAGACCTGTTGCGTATTCGTCACCTGTACCCGCATCTGGATCTGTGGAAACCGTCCCTGAAACCGAGCCAGAATCTCCGGCAGAAGATGTTCGCCTGGTACAGTGCTGGTTCCGATTCGCAGTCCGCCCGACTGTTCTGCACGACAGCCGGTCACGCGGGCTACCGCCTCCTGTTCCAGCCGCCGCAACCGTTGTGCGTATTCATACAATTTTTCACCGGGCTGGGTCAGTTGTAACCGCCCAGCCCGACGCTGAAACAACGCCACTCCCAAGCGCCTTTCCAGCGCGTGCATCCTTTGACTGACAGCGGCCTGGGTAATGCCAACTGCCCGCGCTGCGGCAGTGAAACTCCCTAACTCCGCAGCCAGGCAAAACGTCTCCAGGTGGGGCAAGCGGTTTTCACGCCGTGGCTTTTGCATTGCGAGTCCCTGATGGCGGTTTGGGCCCGCCTCCTTGCTTTCCCGTTTCACCCTGCCGGTCGTCACTGTTCGGAGCCGACAGCCTGGCTCGCGCTGTTCTTCTCGATACGAAGCGGCCAGCTGAAATGCTCGACCCGCGGCGAGCCAGCTCTCCATTCCGTCCCGCTCACCGACCACGTGTCGGTCACGCTATCAGGCCCAATGTTATGATAGCCACCGGCCGGCTAGACGATTCACTCCGCCTGAGGCTGGCGAAACTGATTCGAGGCACCTCTTTCCATCTATCGGGACACCATGCAAGGCAACGGTGCCCAATGGGATCAGCCAACATCTGGCTACTTTCCGACGCATTGGTTCCGTAAGATTTAGAACGGGAGCAAGCATTAGCCGAGCGGATGCATCTACATTGCCTCTCGACTGGCAGTCTTCCTGACTTGGCTTGGCAGGATACAAGCACCAGGCGACCGGATACATCTATACCGCCCCCGACTGGGAGCCTTGCTGGCCTGCCCCTGGCGAGGGCTTATCATTAGGCAACCGGATATATCTCCATTGCC
>VAPR01000404.1_pt1 | contig 28662 bp, 26 predicted proteins | sample 3380701 | NCBI WGS metagenome assembly VAPR01 (sample SAMN11536904, study PRJNA540576) | hot springs metagenome | isolation source: hot spring wet sediment | place: Spain: Lobios | collected 2014-01 | reverse complement strand
GATACCGCCCAAACGGGTAATCTGGCGCATGTTTTTGCCATCAGCATCCATCACAAACAACTCCATTGTTGGTGGGCTAATCACGCCCAGTTCCAATAGGCGCTTGTATTCAGCGACCTCTTCAGGGGTTTGGGGTAGGTAAGCGCGAAAGACGATGCGCTTGCCGTCTGGTGAATAGAAAGCGCCCCCTTCGTAACCCAAAGTGGTTGTCAAACGCTTTACCCCGCTGCCATCCATGTTCATGCTGTAGAGGTCAAGGTCACCGTGACGGTAACTGGTGAACACGATTTTGCCTGTCTGCCAACAGATAGTGGCTTCGGCGTCGTAGCCTTCGTTATCGGTAAGTCGGATAAGTTCCATCGTGTCCAAGCGGCGCAAGAAGATTTCGTAACTGGGGAAAACGCCCCAAGCGTAGCGAGGCAAGTTGAGTTTGGGAAGGGTAGGCGGTTCGGGACTTGCAAGATGCGTGGAGGAAAAAATCACGGCGCGACCATCTGGCGTGAAGTAGGCGCAAGTCGTCCGACCCTTTCCAGTGCTGACGACCTTTGGCGTCCCTCCCGTTGACCGCATCACAAAAATTTGGTCAGCACTGTAAGGGGGACGGGTAGATTGGAAAACCAACCACCGACCGTCAGGGGACCAATAGGCTTCAGCGTTGGTGCCTTCGAAAGTTATTTGCCGCACCGAAGACAAGCGCTGGGTTTCTTCAGGAAGCAAAAGGGACCCTTCCTGCCATGAGGCACAAAGAGTCCAACCGAAAGCCCAAAGGATCCCAAAGCTTAGAAAGAGCCACTGGTTGCGCATGGTTGTCCGCTCCTTTCTGAAAGATGCTGCCAAAATTATGAGGCACACTTTGCGACTGAAGTGGCAGAAACCAAGAAGGGAGCCGAGTCGTTATAACCCTTCAGGGGCTGACAACTCTTCCTTTGAGGCTGCTCTGCGCTACAATGAAAGCAGTTTTTGATCAAAGGAGGGCGTCTCCAGATGCGGTTGGTCATCATCGGCGGCACCGGGTTTATCGGGAAAGCAATTCTCTTTGAGTGCCGCGTTCGGTGGGGAGAAGATCTTAAGGTGACCGTTGTGACGCGGCGGAAAGAGGGAGCAGAACTTTTCCCTGCTTGGCAACGCCCGTTTGTTTGGGATGTGGAAGAGTCCGTCCCGAACCCGAAACTTTTTGAAAGCGCTGATGCAGTCATCAACTTGGCGGGGGAGCGGGTTGCCCAACGGTGGACTGCTGCTGTCAAGCAGCGCATCCGCGATTCACGGGTGTTGACCACCCGCAATTTAGTGGAAGCCCTTCGGCAAACTGCCCAGCCGCCTAAGGTGCTCATCAACGCTTCCGCAACGGGTTACTATGGAGACCGAGGCGACGAAGAGTTAACGGAAGATTCGCCCCCCGGTCAAGGTTTTTTGGCAGAGGTTTGTCAACTGTGGGAGGAAGAAGCCTTGAAGGCAACCGAGTTGGGTATTCGGGTCGTTTGTGCTCGCTTTGGGGTTGTCTTGGGGGCAGGCGGGGGAGCGATGGAACGGTTGCTGCCTGTTTTTGAATGGGGGTTGGGCGCAAAAGTAGGGAATGGGCGTCAATGGCTGCCTTGGGTCCACATAGATGACACCGTCGGATTGGTGCTTCATGCCCTTGAAAACGAGCAAATCCGAGGTGCCATGAATGTGGTTGCTCCGAACCCTGCTACTAATCGAGAGTTCACCCGTGCCCTCGCAAAGGCGGTTGGCAAACCGGCTTTCTTGGCAACTTTGCTTTCTGTGCCTTCGTTCTTTTTGAGGCTGCAGTTAGGGGAAGGAGCGACCATTTTGACAGCGAGCCAACGGGTTCTCCCTAAAGTTGCCCTTGAAACTGGCTACAAGTTTCTCCAACCAAACTTGGAACGAGCGGTGGGGGAAGTCGTGCACCGTCACCGCCTGCAAATGAGGGAACTCCTCGCCCCTGCTTGAAATGGAAAGTGATATGTGGCACAAACAAAATGCCGAAGTCGCGCCTAAAATCTTCGCAGAAAGGGGGTGCAATTGGTTTGACAACTAAACGAGTGCTCGTTGTGGAAGACGATGCTGCCATTATAGAGCTTCTTCGCTTTCTTTTAGAGCAAGAGGGGTTGGAAGTGGAAGTGGCAACCGATGGGTTAGCCGCTTTGACTCAGCTGGAGACATGGCTGCCCGATTTGGTTCTGCTGGACTTGAGGCTGCCCAAATTGGAAGGCATGGATGTCCTCTGGGAAATGCGCCAAAATCCTCGGTGGCAAAACATCCCTGTTGTCATCTTGTCCGTAGATTCGTCTCCCCAAAGCATGCTGCAAGGGTGGCGGTTAGGGGTAGACAGTTATTTCGTCAAACCCTTTGACCCAGAAGAACTCATCCGAGTGGTCCGGCGCATCCTTTCCCTGCCGCGCCCTGAACCTTCCTTGAACGCTTGACTTTCGCTTCTCCATAGCAGAGATCAGGACGAGGGGGCGAACGGTGGTGCAATGGTCTTTGACGGCTGTGGAGTTGAAGGGACAGCGGATAGGTGTTATCACCGCGAGGTTGATGACAGGGGATTTCGTAGAAGCGCGCAACCGAGCGGAAACCTTCTCTCAGGGTGACTTGTTTAGCCGTTGGTTAGCCGCTTTGGGGCAATTGTTTGTCTTGACAGCGTTGCGGGAGAGCGGGCTGCTGGTCACGCCAAGCGGGCTTACCGATCTTTTGGTCGCCCGCTCTTTGCGGCTGCGGACCCGTCTCTCGTCTTTCCAACGATCAACGAACCAAAAGGTGCCCCTTACCAGCCTGTTAGAAAAATTTCGCTTGCTTGGACCTCGGTGCACTGAGGAAGGGGATTTAGTGGAGGAGCCGGCGGATTTTTACGCTCAAGTGATCTTAGCCCTTCCCACAGAGGAACTCCGCCACCTGCTCCTTCGGGAGGTGGGGGCAGTCAGTGCTGCTCTGGTGGGGGCTGCCCCTTTGCCCAAGTTGCTGGAAAAAGGAACCCCCCACTATGTTGGCAAGCGGTGGTTCCTCTCCCTCCCTTTGAGCGAAGTGATCCCTGCGGCTGACTTGCCTATCTACCTGCGGGAAACAGTCACCCAATGGCAATTCCGAACCTTGAAAGAAGATCGGTAGCAAGGTCACCGCAACATCCACCAGATCCGATACAACCATTCGCAAAGTTGGCCAACGGTGAGAGGCTTTTGTGGGGCGCTTAGGGGGATGCGATAATCCAGCTCCTTTTCAGGGACCTGAAGGAGAGCTGCCAGCCACCTCCTAATGTCGCCTTGAGTGGGATGCTTGTGAGCAGTGCCAAAAGCAGTAGGGATTGGGCGCTTCAGCAGCTTGGCAAATCGGTGCAGCATCCTCTGAGCTATTTCTTCGTCTACCAGCCTGTTTAGTTGTGCCTCGTAGGTGTCAAAGAACCCGCGCACAGCAAAGAACTGAACTGCGGCGAAAACAGCGGAGCCGGGCGGTGGAAGGTCATGGAAGAAGGCGATGACTTGACCTTGCTCCAATAGCAGTTTTTGGAGTTCATCAACAGGCACTCTGCGTAGGGGGACATTTTTTTCGAGAGCGAGGTGAGAGGCCACCCCTGCTGCTTGCCCCAATGCCATCCAAACGGGTTCCAAACGCAACGTTCCAAAGCCGACATGGGTGGCGGAGACAGCCCCGCATACCAGCAAGTTCTCAATGGGGCTGCGTGGGAGCATAATGCGGTAAGGAACATGGGAAGGCATAGTAACACCGGGTAAGTAAAAGAAACCTTCGTGCAAGTAAGGGTTTTTCGGGTCTCGTGGAGTAGTCGCATGGCTATCAATAGGGTATTCAGCAACGGCGATGCTATCTTCGTGGACAGGGCACCGATGTCCACTCTGGAAAGAGCGAGCGTCGTGTTCGGTAAAGGTGTATTCGCCCACTATCCGGCGGGCTTCTCGAACATACAGCTGAGGCGGGAAATTGTCGTTTGCAACAAACTCGTCTGCTGCTAAGCTCCAATGTTGGGCCGCCACACGAAATTCGTTGGGTAATTCTGGGTCCGTTTGCAAAAAGTAGAGTAAGCCGAGAATGTAGTTTCGATGTGCCCTCGCAATAGCCTCCCGCTTGTGCCAATCGCCCTCGGGATATTCATAGTTAGCGCCAATGAAGTCTGTTGAAGGGAACGGTCCGGGAGTGTTGTTGGCATCAAATTTTTGTTGCGGCAGTTTGACAAGGCTCACCACTTCCATCGGGTGCCAAAAAACTTTTTCCTGCACCCTTTTCCGGATTTCCGCGAAGCGCTCAGGAGCATAATCGGGCGGGGCAGGTAGTGAAGCGCGGTTATCAGTGCGTTTGGTGAGGGTGAGGCGATAGTTGTAGGCTTGAACCTTGCGATCTCCTTCTGGGCGACCAAAGGAGAGGCGTTGTTCAGGGGGAAGGTGCATCTTAGTCGTATCCCAAAAGACTTCGCCAGCAAACTCTTCACCAAACTCGTTGCGCCCCTCGCGTCCAACTCGGAAAGGAACACCTGCCTTTGCTGCTAAGTCGCCCTCATAAGTGGCATCGATGAAAATCTTCCCCCTGATTTTCCACCGCAATTTCCGCTGTCGGTCGTAAAGCAGCAAAGCAGTCAACTGGTGGTTCTGTTTCAACACACCACCTAACTCCTGATGCAGATAAAGGTGCAGGTAAGGGGCTTCTTTGGAAAGCAAGAGATGGAAAACTTGAAGGGCGACCTTCGGTTCAAAGAGGTAGCCATCCCGGCAAGCCCGGCTCTGAGGCGAGTTTTTGCCATAGGCTTGTGCGTAGAAATTGTTGACGCATTGAACAAATTCGGCGAATAGCCCACCAGAGGCTTGTCGGTAGCGACGATCGGTGGCGGAGAGACCCCCAGTCATCATGCCGCCGATATGGTTGGTGCGTTCTATCAAGGCGACACGACGACCCATCCGAGCCGCAATAATCGCTGCCGCAATCCCAGCGGGTGTCGCACCAACAACGATGACCTCGTATTGCGCCCCACGAGAAGAGGAAAGCGAGACAAGAGGAAGGGATGGCAAAGGCATGGCGGCATCTGACCAAGAGGGAAGGGATTCACCTTGTTCCGATACGGCAGTGACGAAGTAGCCATAGGCTTCGCCTGTGCGCAAAGAGGTATCTACCCACTTTTGCTGATTGCTGCTTAGTTCTGCAACAAGGTTTCCACGACGGTAGATGCGGTAGGCACGAGCGGGTTCTGTTGTTGGTGGTTCCCAAGAAAGTTGCAGCGCTGATGGTGAGAGAGGTTGAACCCGTAACCGCCGAGGAGCATTAGGGAGGGCACCAACACGAATGATAGGTTGGCTGACTTCGGCAAAAGCTCCTGTTCCTTCCCCGTTGAACAGGAAAAAGCAACTCACCTGCGGCACAGGGGCAGAAAAGGGCAATAGATCAGGAAAAGCGAGGCGTTCGTTTAGCCACACCCGAAAAGCACCAATAGACGGATCGGCGACAAGACGAACGCGTATCCAAGTGTCAAAGGGGAAAGTTGTGACGGGAAGCCACGAGAAACGGCTGCGCCAAGTGAACCAGTCACCAATATCGCGTTGGGATAACCACCCGTTGCCGCCGAAGGCTAACCGAACTGCTTCATGAGCCCAATTGGGAGCGCCGAAACTGAGGCCAAAACTCAACCCACGCTCGCCCTTTGGTGGGGTCTTAAGGTAAAAGCTAACTTCCACGACTTGCTGAGTGGGCTCAAACCAGAAGAAAAGGTAGCGGGCACCTTCGGAACGCATCTGCGTGCGCCAACCGTTCAGCACTCCAAAAGGGGTTGACAATTGTTGTGGTCTCCATTGTTGCTCGGGGAAGGGAATTCCGTGTTCGTTTGTTTCTACCTGTGCGAAAGAAGGGTTGAACCAACTGATCAAAAGCAGCAACAATGAGAGCCGATGCATCAACTTTCACCCCGCAAGAGTGAGGATGTCGTTCACTGCCCCCTTCGTTAATTCCCGCTCACCTCTGAAGGGAACAGAAAAAAGGGGCATGGTTGTGCGCCATGCCCCTGAAGTTTGCTTTCATGAGGGACAGCTAACTGCGTTGGTCAATGGGAACCCAAGGTCGCTCCATCGGACCAACATAGTGCAGGAGGGGACGCAGTAAGCGGTTGTCAGCGTATTGCTCCAGAATGTGTGCCACCCAACCGACAATGCGCCCAACGGCGAAGAGAGGGATGTAAAGGTCAGCAGGGATTCCCAAGTAGTGGTAGATGCTGCCCGCATAGAAGTCCACATTCACATAGATGCCTTTCGCCCGCAGCGGCTCCATCGCTTTCTCAACATTTTGCAGAATCTGGAAGGTTTTAGGGTCGCCATACTTCTCGCCGAGGATTTTGGAGAGTTCCCGAAGGTGACGGGCGCGAGGATCTTCGGTTTTGTAAACGCGATGTCCGAAGCCCATAATTCGCTTCTTGGCAGCCAATTGCTCTTGAACCCATGCTTCGGCTCGTTCAGGTTCTCCAATAGCTTCTACCATCTCCATCACTGCTTCTGCTGCACCCCCATGAAGGGGTCCTTTCAAAGTTGCGATAGCGGCAACCACTGCAGCGTGAAGGTCAGATAAGGTGGAGGCAGCCGTTCGCCCCGCAAAAGCCGATGCGTTGGAACTGTGCTCCGCATGGAGGATGAAGTCCAAATCCATTGCTCGAGCGGCATCGGGATCAGGCTCTTCCCCCTTCAACATCCAGAGGAAGTTTGCGGCGTGGCTGAGGTCATCGCGAGGTGGAACAGGTTCCAATCCTTTTCGCACTCGTTCGTGGGTGGCAACAATGGTGGGGAATTGGGCAATGAGCCGAATGCCTTTCCGAAGGTTCGCCTCAGGGGACATGTCCTTGACATCGGGATCAATGCAGCCCAAAGCAGAAACAGCAGTCCGCAGCACATCCATCGGGTGCCCATCCTTGAAGGTTCGGATAAGGTCTACGATCACCGAAGGCAGGGCTCGATTGGCTTTAAGGGTTTTGTCAAAAGCCGATAACTCCTCTCGGTTTGGCAAGTGATCGTGCAAGAGCAGGTAGCAAACTTCTTCGTAAGTAGCATTTGCCGCCAAGTCATGGATGTTGTAACCGCGATAGAGGAGGATACCTTGGAGCCCGTCAATGTGGCAGATGCGGGTGGTGTCAAAGTAGATGCTTTCTAACCCTTTGTGAACTACAACTTGCTCTGCCGCCATGTTCCCTCGCTCCTTTCCTCACAAGGTCTCTGTTCTCTTAAGATTTGATCAAGAGCGACAGCCCGGTGGAACGATAAGCCGGCTTCTGTCGTGTCAGGGAAACCCCTGGACACGGGCGACCATTTCTCTAAGCGACCAACCCGGGGGCATCGGCGGGCCACCTGATAGCGCCCCCCTATTTGGTCTTGCTCCGGGCGGGGTTTGCCCAGCCACGATCTTGCGATCGTGCTGGTGGGCTCTTACCCCACCTTTTCACCCTTACCCCTGAGCAATGCAGACTGGGTCGTCACTGGCAGCCTGACCACCCAGCCGCTGCGCCCAGTGGCGGTGTAGTTTCTGTGGCACTTTCCGAAGCCACTCCCGCCATTGCCAGAGTGGCTTCCTCGCCTTGAGGGAGGGACTATCGCTCCCTCTCGACGAGCACCCTGCCCTATGGAGGCCGGACTTTCCTCAGGCAACCCTTCTTCCGCAGAAGGATCACCTGCGGTCGCCAGTTCCACCGGACTGCCCGCTGCCAGCATTTACCAATTTTGTCGCAAGTTTGCTCTTTACGGTTCAGGAACCGTCTGCAAAAGCCGCGCAATGATTTGTTCTGGGGAAACCCCATCGGCTTCTGCTGCAAAGTTTAAGACCAACCGGTGGCGCAAAACGGGGAGAGCAACAGCTCGCACATCCTCGCACCGGGCAGCGGTGTAGCCATGAAGGAGTGCTCTTACCTTAGCACCTAAGATTAGCCCCTGTGACGCCCTTGGTCCTGCTCCCCATTGCACCCACTGACGGATGAACTCAGGGGCTTGGGGGTCTTGGGGACGAGTCAATCGCACCAACCTCACCGCATACTTACCGACCCGTTCGGGCACAGGCACCTGCCGAACTAATGATTGAACGCTCAATAACTCTTGCTGCCCTATGACAACCCGCAAAGTTGGCTCGTAAGCGGAAGTCGTCAAGTGCACAATTTGCTCCTCTTCCTCCGCCGAAGGGTAATCCAAGACGATGCTGAAAAGGAAGCGATCCAACTGGGCTTCTGGGAGCGGGTAAGTGCCTTCCATCTCAATAGGGTTTTGAGTTGCCAACACGAAAAAAGGCGAGGGCAACTCATAAGTTCGTCCGCCAATCGTTACCCGTCTTTCTTGCATCGCTTCTAATAGCGCTGACTGAGTCTTCGGTGGTGCCCGGTTGATCTCGTCCGCCAAGACAATGTTGGCGAAAATCGGTCCGGGCAAAAACTCAAACCGACGCCTCCCTGTCTCAGGATCCTCTTGCAACACATCTGTCCCCAAGATATCGCTGGGCATCAGGTCAGGCGTGAACTGGATGCGCTTAAAAGACAAATCCAACACCTTAGCAAGGGTGCTCACCAACAAAGTCTTTGCCAACCCGGGCACGCCAATGAGCAAACCGTGCCCCTTCGCCAGCAAGGCAATCAACAGTTGCTCAATCACTTCTGTTTGCCCAACGATTACCTTCCGCAACTCCTCAAGGAGTGCTTCCCTGACCCGGGCGATGCTTTCTACGGCTTTCAGTTCTTGCTGTTCCGTCTCTGCCATAGGCAACCCTCCAAAAGGGACTAACCAAAGGGTGTCGTTGGCGCTGTCTATTTTGCGTTTGATGTCTCAACAACGCCATCAAGTTTCTGCTATGCTATGAGACGGCTGTCGTGTCCAATTGCCTTTGACAGTGAAGGCAAGCCTTAACCGATTTGGAAAGCGAGGTGTGGGACATTGGCGCAGCGAAAGAAAGTGCGGGTGCAAACCCTATTAGAGAAAAAGCGAGCAGGCGAAAAGATTGTGGCGGTTACGGCTTACGACTACCCGACTGCATTGTTAGTGGATGAAGCGGGTGTGGACATGGTATTGGTTGGCGATAGCGTGGGGAATGTGGTCTTGGGTTACGAAAGCACTTTGCCAGTCACTATGGATGAGATGCGCCACCACTTGCGGGCAGTGCGGCGAGGGATTCAAAGTGCCCTGTTGGTTGCAGACATGCCCTTCCTCTCCTACCAAACCAGCCTGGCACAAGCCATTGAGAACGCCGGTCTTTTCATCAAAGACGGTGCGGAAGCCGTTAAGTTGGAGGGGGGAAGTTCGCCTATTCTGCAAGTTGTCAAGGGACTGGTGGAGTTAGGGATCCCGGTCGTCGGACACTTAGGGTTTACCCCTCAATGGGTTCACCAGTTTGGCGGAATCCGAGTGAGGGGACGGCGAAGCGATGAAGCAAAACACCTGATAGAAATGGCAATCGCTTTGCAAGAAGCTGGGTGTTTTGCTCTCGTCTTGGAACTGGTGCCGGAAGAAGTTGCTGCCTTGATTACGGAACGACTTTGGATCCCTACTATTGGAATCGGCGCTGGTCCCCACTGCGATGGACAAATCTTAGTGTTGCACGACCTGATTGGAATGTTCCCCGGTTGGTCTCCTCGCCACGCTAAGCGTTACGCCGAAGTTGGGCAACTCATTCGCCACGCTGTCACCACTTATGCGCAAGAAGTCCGAGAGGGAAAGTTCCCTACCGAAGAACAAGCTACCAAAATGGCACCTGAGGAATTGGAACGGCTTCACCAACTCCTTCGGTCAGACCAAGGATAGCCTCTCTTCCGGGAGCCGAAATGGCTGTCATTATCATCACTGACCTTCAATGTTGGGGCTTTAGGGTAAGGCTTCTACTGTGATTGGATCGCCGTCTTGCACTGAGCGAAAGACCGTTGGGTCCCCAAGGACTTGACCAAAAACTGTCACCGGGCTGGCAGGGCGAATCTCGTCGGGACTGCGGCTGGCAGGGGTAGGACCGAAGAAGATGCAAAAGGCTTTGCCGGGCACCCAATACCCCAAGTCTCCTGCGTTGACTACTGCTTGAGGTTGTTCTGGTGGGCAGTCAACAGGGATGGAAAAGTAAACCTCATCACCCCAACGGTTAGCCGTTCCTTGGATAGGGAGTGCTTCATAGATTCGCTTGGCAGTTTCCGTTTCGTTGAGTTCTGCCTCTGCTATCACATTTCCTGCCCGGATACGGATGCGCTTGCCCATAAAGGATCACCTCAATCGCTTGGTCCCTTGCTTCAATTCTGTCAGGAGTGCGTCATAGGCGCTGCGATCAATAGGAAGGGGAACAGGAGCCTTAGAGAAGTGGGACAGGATCATTGCGTTGACTAACTCTAAGGACTTGGATCCTTCTTCAAAGTCCACCAGAGGTTCCGTGTTGTTGAGGATTGCTTCTGCGAATTGGCGGACTGCATCACTGTGCCGGTGGGGAAGGGAAGGGTCAATGGGCACATCTTGGGCTTCTGCTTTGGGGCTACCCCAAACCTCCGGACTCTCTAAAAGAAACCGATCCAAGGGAGTGGTGTATCGGTTGATGCGGACAGACCAACCTTCTTGAACAATTGTCGCCTTCGTTCCCGTGACTTCCATCCGAACGGGAAGGGCACTGGCAACGCTGGAGAGGTGCACGACAAATTGAGCCCCGTTTTTCCACTCCAAAACGGCTGTCGCCATGTCTTCTACTTCTATGCCCTCATGCCCATAGTTAGCCAAGCGCGCCGTCACTTGGTGAGGCATACCGATCAGGTAGACCAATACATCCAAATCGTGGATGGCTTGGTTGATCAGCACGCCTCCCCCTTCTCCCCACCAAGTGCCTCGCCACTTCCCTTGTCGGTAGTAGGTAAGGGTGCGGAAATGGTGGCTCGCGTAAAACCCTCGCACCATCGTTCCTATCTCGGGGAGTAGCTGCTTAATGGCTCGCACGGGAGGGTCCAATCGGTGTTGAAAAACCACGCCTGCTTTCCCCTTTGCCCGTTTGGCAGCAGCAACCATTGCATCGGCTTCTGACATGCTAATTGCCAAAGGCTTTTCACACAACACATGCTTGCCCGCTTCCAGCGCAGCAATGGCTTGTTCGGCGTGAAGGAAGTGGGGAGTGCAAATAGAGACAACTTCCACCTCGCTTTGGAGGAAGGCTTGGTAGTCAGTAAAGGCGTGGGGGATGTTGAACTGCTGGCAGAATTTCTCTAACAACTCGGGCACAATATCACAAGCAGCAAACAACTCTACACCGTCCAAACCTTGCAAGGCTTTTGCGTGAGAGGCACCAATTCCTGCCACGCCCACAATACCCCATTTCAAAGCCATCCCTTTTTCTCCTCCTTTGACCAAAGGCAAATTGCGCTTTACAATTTTAAAGCCTTTGCCTTCTCCTTGGCTATAGGGGAAGATTTGACCAAGAGGGGGCAGGTAGAGGAGTCATCAATCCTCGCTAAATGACCCGGGTCACCTGAATCACATCGGTCAGGCGGCTGATGCTATCCATCACTTCTTGGAGGGTTTTCTCTTCGGGGATGACCACCCCAATCTCAAAGAAGGCAATGCCATCCTTGTTGGTAGTGGAGCGATTAGAAACGATGCTAACCCCTCGGCTGCTCACGGCGTTGGAGACATCGCTGAGCAGCCCGATGCGGTCATAAGCGATCACCCGAATCCGGGCAATCACGGGTTCGCTGAGGGGGAAGCCCCAATTCAGCGAGACCAAGCGTTCTGGTTCTATCTCCTGAAAGCGTAGGATGTTGCGGCAGTCGCGACGGTGGACGATGATCCCACGCCCTCGGCTAATGTAGCCGATAATAGGGTCATTGGGCACAGGGGTGCAACACTTCGCCAACCGGTAAAGCAAAGTCCCTTTGCGCGTGGGTAGGATCTCAACTTCGGTGGGTTGGGCAATGGTCACCCTCGGTTTTGGTTGAGGCGGTTTCAGCTTGTTGACCACTGATTGGACAGAAACCGAACCCCAACCGATGGCAGCCAGCAAATCGTCGGCACTTTGCAAGTGGTAGGCTTTTGCCAGTTCTGTCAACTGCCCCGAATCCATGACCTCGCTGAGGGAGAGCCCCACGCGCCCCAAGGCTTCCTGAAGCATCTCTCGTCCTCGTTTGAGGTTTTCGTTGTAGGAAAGTTCCTTCAAGTAGCGCTTGATGCGGTTGCGAGCCAAAGAGGTCTTGACAATGCGCAACCAGTCAGGGCTTGGGCCCTTTGGGTGTTTGCTGGTGAGGATTTCCACCACATCGCCCATCTGCAGCTGATAATCCAAGGGCACCAACCTCCCATTCACCTTCGCCCCAATACAACGGTGTCCAATTTGGGTGTGAATGCGATAGGCAAAGTCAATGGGGGTAGCACCCTTTGGAAGGTCAATCACATCGCCCTTAGGGGTGAAAACGAAGACTTGGTCGCGGAACAAGTCGCCAATAACTGACCGAGTGAACTCCGAAGCGTCCCGAATGTCCTCGTTCATGTCTAACAACTCGCGGAGCCAAGAGAGGGCTTGGTCTAAAGCGTCCGTTTTTCGCACATGATCTCCCATCTCTTTGTAGCGCCAATGAGCAGCAATCCCGTATTCAGCGTTGCGGTGCATCTCCCGAGTGCGGATTTGCACCTCCATGATTTCGCCATCTGGACCGATCACTTTGGTGTGCAGTGATTGGTAGCCATTGGGTTTGGGATTCGCAATGTAGTCCGAAAACATCCCCGGCAGCGGGGGCCAAAGTTTGTGGGTAATGCCCAAAGCCAAGTAACACTCGTCTTCAGTGTTGACAATCGCTCGCAAGGCGATAAGGTCGTAGATTTGGTCAATGTCCACCTTTTCCCGCTGCATCTTTTGGAAGATGCTCCACAAGTGTTTGGGGCGCCCTTGCACGATGGCGTCAATCCCTGCGTCCCGCAGGGCTTTCTGCAACTGTTGAATTGCTTGTTCAATCAAGCGCATCCGTTCCGATCGTTTCCGTTCTACCTTACGGGCTAACTCCCGATAGCTGATAGGATCAAGGTGCTTGAAAGCGAGGTCTTCCAACTCCCATTTGAGACGCCAGATTCCTAAGCGGTGGGCTATGGGAGCATAAATTTGCAAGGTTTCCAACGCCGTTGCCTTCCGCTTTTCCTCAGGCAAGGGGTCTAAGGTCCGAAGGTTGTGCAACCGATCCGCCAACTTGATCAAGATGACCCGCACATCTTCTGCTGTCGCCAATAGGACTTTGCGCAGGTTCTCCACTTGCTCTTGGCGGAGGGTATAAAATTGCAACCGCCTCAGTTTCGTGACTCCTTCTACCAACTTTGCTACCTCACTGCCAAACTCTTGCTCAATGGTGGGTAACTCCACAGAGGTGTCCTCAACCACATCGTGCAGGAGGGCAGCAACAATGCTATGATCGTCCAAGCCCATATCGGTCACAATCAAGGCAACATGCCAAGGGTGGGTGATGTAAGGTTCTCCTGTCAGCCGAGTTTGACCGGCATGAGCCCAATTGGCAAAGTGATACGCATGCTCTATAAGGGGCAGGTTGGCGTCGGGGCGTAAGAGCTTGACCCGTTCCAGCAAAGTTGTCAACGGCTCTTCCGTCTCTATGACGATCCCTAATCGCTCCGACTGCCGGGTTAATAGAGGTGCTGTGGTTTCCATGGTTGCTCACCGCCTGCCGCTATTATAGCGCAGTGCCCTGACCTATAAGCTACCGCGAGAGGGTAAGGCGCAGCAAAATTCTGATGGCTATTTGGCAACCGAAGTGAAGGGGGTGACAAAAGTGCCTTTATACGAGTTTCGGTGCAACCAATGCGGGAAAGTTTTTACTTTCCTTGTTGGGGTCACTACCGATAACACCGACCCTTACTGTCCTCGTTGCAGGAGCACCAATCTGACCAAACTCATCTCCCGTGTCCGAGCCCACTTGAGCGAGGAAACCCGCATTGACCAACTCGCCAGCTCCTTTGAGAGTTTGGACATTTCAGACAACCCAAGCCCTCAGGAAGTGCGTTCCCTCATGCGCAAACTCACTTCTGCCTTGGGTGACGAAGTGGACAAGGAAGTTATTGACGAGATGGAAGCTGCGATGGAAGAAGAGTTGGCGGGGGAGGGGAAAGAAGGAGATCGAGAACGAGATGAGACGATCTACTAACTGGGGGTGGCACTGTTGGCTGATTGGTTGATTGTCAAGGGCTTAACCATCTTGAGTCGGGTAGGCTGTCTGCCCATAGAGCAATCGGTGCCCCAACCGATCGAAGTGGACTTAGCGCTGGCGATGGATTTAAAAGCTGTCGGTCAAACCGACAACATAAAGCAAGGAGTAGATTATCGAGAAGTTTGTGAATTGGTGCGTGCCCTTTTGGAGCAAAACCGGTTTCGGCTGTTGGAAAGCGCTGCTTACGCTATTGCTTGCCGATTGCTTAAACAACTCCCAAAAGTGCAACGAGTGCAAGTGGAAGTGAGAAAGCCTCACCCACCGATCCCTGTTCCCCTTCAGTTTGCCAGCGTTCGGATGGAGCTGAGCCGTGATGAGTTGTCCCTGTGAGGGCTACCGTGTGTTTATCGGTCTGGGAAGCAACATGGGTGACCGCCTTAGGAACCTGCGGGAAGCCCTTCGCTTGCTTCAAAACAATGGCATTACCGTCTTGCGGGTATCCGCCCTCTACGAAAGTGACCCTGTTGACACCCCTGACCCTCAGCCTCCCTACTTGAACGCCGTTGCTGAAGTCAAAACCGATTTGCCTTTAGCGACGCTGTTGACCGTTTTGGAAGGGATTGAACGGGCGTTGGGGCGATACACAAAAGGGGATCGTCGCCCCCGCCCGATCGACTTAGACATCTTGTGGGCGGAAGGACAAAGGGTATCTGACGAACGCCTGACAGTCCCTCACCCTCGCTTGTGGGAACGCTTGTTCGTTTTGCTCCCTTTGTCCGAATTGGTTGCCGAGTTGGATGGACGATCCCTTGAGGAAGCCATCCGTCAAAGGCAGCCTTACCAACGGGTTTGGAAGGTTAGCGAACAAGGGTGGCAGCGCTAAGCCCTTCTTGGAAACTTGCTCATCCTCAAAAGAATGGAAGAAAATGGGGTGCTATAATTGGGCTTCGGCAAGCTTTCCAGAATAGCCGCAAGAACACAACTTGGGGTGATCCCCGATGGCAGCTATAGAGCATCGTTTGCTAAAGGTCAAGGAAGTGCAGCAAATGCCCATCAGCAAAGTTCTCCGCCAGTTCGTCCGAGAGGGCGAACTATACCGCCGGGTGGAAGATGGGCAAGCCCCACCGGGACATGAGGAGTTGTTTGCCAACCGAGTGGAATGTTTCGCTTGTGGGCACCGATGCGTCATTTTTGACGGTTTGCCCGGGGTTTGTCGGGTTCGTTTTAACGAGGGGGGCAAGTTATATGTGCCTTGGGGCTATGTGGGCGCACTCCATGTAGACCCTATAGAGAAAAAGCCCTTTTTCCATGCCTACCCGGGCGCACGCGCCCTCAGTTTTGGGATGCTCGGCTGCGACCTAAAATGCCCCTACTGTCAAAACTGGCAATTGAGTCAAACGATGCGCGATTCAGTCGCTACCATGTTAGCCGACTTCACGCCCATCACGCCCGAGCAATTTGTCCAGTTAGCCCTTCGCTACAAAGCTAAGGTGCTCACCAGCACCTACAACGAACCCCTTATCACCAGCGAGTGGGCCGTTGCCCTCTTTCGGGAAGGGAAAAAGCACGGGCTTATCGGCAGTTATGTCTCTAACGGCAATGCAACTCCAGAGGTGTTGGACTATATCCGACCCTATGTAGAGCTCTTCAAAATTGACTTGAAGTCCATGCAGGAGAAAAACTACCGCACTTTGGGCGGCAAGTTGGAAACCGTGCTTAACGCTATACGCTGGGCATGGGAACGAGGCTTTTGGGTAGAAGTGGTCACTTTGGTGGTGCCTAACTTCAACGATAGCGAAGAAGAACTAAGAGACGCTGCCCGCTACATCTCCTCAGTGTCACCTGATATCCCCTGGCATGTCACGGCTTTCCATCCTGACTACCTGATGACCGATCGAGGCGCCACGCCTGTCAAGACCTTGATCCGGGCTGCGGAAATCGGCTATGAAGAAGGGTTGAAGTTTGTCTATGCAGGTAACTTGCCCGGGCGAGTAGGTCGTTACGAAAACACCTACTGCCCGAAGTGTCAGACCTTGCTTGTAGAGCGTTATGGCTTTCAAGTGCGTCGCTATCAGCTGACAGACGGCAAATGCCCCAACTGTCAAGAACCTATCCCCGGTCTCTGGTGGCGAGACGAAGAAGTGCTCCCTTATTGGAGGCGATGAGGCAATTGAAGGGCCAATTGCTCGGACAGTTTGTTGGTCTTGCTGCTTTAGCGGCTTTTAGGGAACGATGCGCCGAAGGCTCACGAGATTTGAACCAGAGGGGCATAGGTCCACAATTTGGAGGTCCAAAATGGGCACATCTTTACCCTTGACTTCAGCGGTGAAGCAGACATCCACAAGTGTGCCCGACGGCAGCATGTTGATCATCTCTGCCATTTCTTCTCCCACAAGCTCCAATATGCGCCCGCTTTGCTGCACGCGGATGATTAACCGCCGACCGTTTGCGTTTTGGTCGTGCCCTGCATAGACCAGTTTGGCGTTGCGGATCAAGAAAACGGGCTTAGGGTTGCCGTAACCAGTTGGCTCCAAAGCTTCCAGTTCCTGGACTGTTTGAGGGGTAACCTCTCGGGTAGTCACTTCGGCGTCAATTCGGACGTGACGAAGCAAATCTTCCTCAGTAAGCCATTCTTGAGCCAAGGTGTTCAGGTGATTCCGGAAAAGAGGGATATGGTCCTTGTGGATTGTGAAACCGCCGGCAGCTTTGTGACCGCCCCCGTTGATGAGCAGAGAGCGACAACTGTTCAAAGCATCGGAGACAGGGAATTTGTCTATGCTACGGGCAGATCCCTTCCCTACCTCGTTCTTCAACGCAATAAGAAAGGTAGGGCGCATATACAATTCCAACAGGCGAGCCGCCACAATCCCAATGACACCCGGATGCCATTCCGAGGAGGCTAAGGTGAGAACCCATTCTTCCGTCAGGTCCACTTCTTTTCTCACCATCTCTATGGCAGCGCGCAGGGTCTTTTCTTCTTCCTGCTGGCGTTCTCGGTTCTGGTTATCCAGTTTGATCGCTAATTCTCGCGCCTCTTGAAGGTTAGTGGTCAACAGCAATTGAAGGGCAGGTTTAGGATTTTCCATTCGTCCAGCAGCGTTCAACCGGGGTGCAAGGATAAATCCAAGGTGAGAACTGCGGACAGTCTCAGGCTTGACTTTCGCTACTTCCATTAGCGTGCGCAGACCAAGGTTGCGGGCAGAACGGAGGTTAGTCAATCCTTCCCGGACGATGATGCGGTTTTCGCCAATGAGGGGGACTACATCAGCAGCAATGGCAATGGCGGCTAACTCTACAGGCAACTCGTTGACAGGGACAGGACGCTTTAAGAGCTGTTCTCCAACGGCTTGAGCAAACCTGAGGGCTAATGCAGCAGCGCAAAGGTCTCGGAAAGGAGTTTCTTCTTCGCATGCTTTTGGGTTAACAATGACATCGGCAGCCGGCATCTGGTTTGAGGGTTCATGGTGGTCTATGACGACGACCTGCATGCCCAGTTCTTTTGCCAGCCGGATAGCGGAATGAGCAGTAGTGCCGCAGTCCACCGTGATAAGGAATCGGATGCCCCGTTGCCTTGCTAAGCGAATGGCGCGTTCGCTAACCCCATAACCATCTTTGTGGCGATTGGGCAAAAACCAAAACACCTTGCCACCCCATCGGATTAGGGCGTTGGCTAACAGTGCTGTCGCGCATATCCCATCTGCATCGTAGTCGCCGTGAATCAGGATGGGAAGGTTATTTTGGATTGCGCAAGCAGTGTAGGTGGCCGCCTTGTTCATGCCGGGCAAGGCAGCAGGGTCAGAAAGATCCTTTCCTGTCCCATAGAGGAAGAACTGAGCTTCTTTGGGGGTTTGAATGCCTCGCGCCCACAGAACCTTTGCTACCAAGGGGGAAAGGCGGAGGCGCGAACAGAGGTGTTGAACCACTTGCTCGCCTCCGACGACCAATTCCCAAACCCGCTTTTCTTGCCACCAACGGGTGCTATAAAGACGAAGGTATCGGCGCATGAGAGAGCCTCCTCATTGACATTTCCAAAATTTGCCACAATCTTTGCCATAGGGATAGGCGTCTCCCCTTCAAAGAAGTGATTGTCAGGAAACACCTGATAGCCTTCTGAAAAGGGGCTAACGACAATGAGTATGGCAAACGCTCCTTTACGAGGAGGCGAAAGACGATGAACCTAACAGAAGAGCGGGTGATCACCGAGATTCGGTGGCACGCAAGGGCAGGGCAGGGAGCAAAAACAGCTGCCCACATCCTTGCCCAAGCTGCCTTGCGTGACGGCAAATATGCCCAATCGTTTCCAGAGTTTGGTCCTGAGCGACGGGGAGCCCCTGTTCAGGCTTTCAACCGCATAAGCGACCAACCTTTTTACATGCACAGTGGGGTCACTACCCCCGATGTGGTTCTCATCGTGGACCCTCGGCTGATGGACACAATCCCAGTGACCGATGGGTTGAAAACTGGAGGATGGGTGATTATCAACACTCCGCTACCTCCGCAAGAGGCGCAACAGCGTTGGGAACTGGGATTATACAAGGTGGCAACGGTTGACGCTTCAACCATTGCTCGAGAAACCCTCAAACAAGATATCCCGAATGTTCCCCTATTGGGGGCTTTTGCTCGGGTTACCGGTTTGGTCACTCTGGAATCCTTACAAGCCGACACAATTCAGCGGCTTCAAAAGCGGTTCCGTGACCGTCCACAAGTCATTGAGGCGAACCTCAAAGCCTTGGAACGAGGGTATCAGGAGGTGCAGTGGGTAGAAGCCCGAACCACCGGTTTGCCAGAAACCCATGTTGTGTCCTCCTTGAGGCGGTGGGAGGAATTACCTGTAGGAGGAATCATCCCGGAACCTGCCACTTCGGTGGTATACCGGACTGGTTCGTGGCGGTTGGAGCGCCCCATTTTTGACCCGCAAAAATGTGTCCAGTGCCTAATGTGCTGGCTAATGTGCCCTGACTCTGCTATCCTTTTGGAAAACGGCAAGGTGGTGGGGATCGACTACGAGCACTGCAAGGGGTGCGGGCTCTGCTCTCTTCAGTGCCCCCCCAAAGCCAAAGCCTTAAGCATGGTGCTGGAAGCGGAACTGGAAAGCATTAGCGCTTCGGGGACTCAAAGCAAAGGAGCGTGACGAAAAATGGTTGATGTTGCTAAAACCGCACCGAAAGTAACGGAAGAGCAAAAGCAACTTGTTGCCCTCTCGGGCAATGAAGCACAGGCTGAAGCGATGCGCCAGATTAACCCCGATGTAGTAGCAGCTTATCCAATCACTCCTCAAACAGAAATCGTCATGCAATTTGCCCAGTTCGTAGCTGACGGCAAGGTGGACACAGAATATGTGCCCGTTGAAAGCGAACATAGTGCCATGAGTGCGTGTATCGGTGCAGCAGCGGCAGGCGCAAGGGCAATGACGGCGACCTCTTCTCAAGGGTTAGCCTTGATGTGGGAGTTACTCTACATCGCTTCAGGCATGAGGCTGCCCATCGTGATGGCGGTAGTGGCTCGAGCCCTTTCCGCTAACCTTAACATCCACTGCGACCACTCCGATGTGATGGGAGCCCGCGATAGCGGTTGGATCCAAATCTTTGCCGAAGACCCTCAGGAAGCCTACGATTCCCTTATCCAAGCCGTTGTGATCGCAGAACGAGCGCGCCTCCCTGTCATGGTCGTCACCGACGGGTTTATTATCAGCCATGCCGTCCACCCTGTCACTGTCTATCCCGATGAAGCAGTGCGAGAGTTCGTCGGCGAGTATAACCCTGAAGTGTCCCTGCTCAAAGTTCAGACCCCTGTCACCATGGGACCCGTAGACCTTCCGGATTACTATATGGAACACAAGCGACAGCAAAGCGAGGCTATCAAGCAGGCAAAAAGCATCATAGTGCAAGTTGGGGAAGAATTTGCCACTTTCTTCGGAACCAAGCCTTATGGTCTGATGGAGTTGGAACACATGGAGGATGCGGAGATAGCCTTAGTAGCGATGGGTTCTGCTTGCGGCACCATACGAGAAGCTATCCAAGTCCTCCGCGCTCAAGGGATCAAGGTAGGGGCGATCAAGTTACGGGTTTTTCGCCCCTTCCCTCGTGACGAGTTGGTTCATGCTTTGGCAGGCGTTCAAGCCATCGCGGTGTTAGACCGTGCCGACAGTTTTGGTGGCATGGGAGGTCCTCTCTTCAACGAACTCAAGGCTGCCCTCTACGATGTCTTGGTAACCCAGCGCCATACCAGCGCCACCCAATTTATCCCCTTGGGCGGTCCCAAAGTGGTCAACTACATCTATGGGTTGGGTGGTCGTGACTTGACTATGGCACAAGTGGAAGAGGTAGTTCGGGAGTTGCAAGATATCGCTGCTGGTAAGCCCGTAGAGCAGACATGGCGCTACTTGGGTGTTCGGGAGTGAGGTGAGGGATGATGTCCAAGCCTAAAGTCGTGTTGATCGGTTCGCGAACCTTAGGACGAGGGGATGACCATATCGGCACCGTGCTCATGACTAATTTCCTGCGCTTCTTGGCAGAGGCAGACTCGAAACCCAAAGCCCTTATCCTGTGGAACACAGGCGTCCGATTGGCAGCCGATGATGGCGAACAAACTGTAGAAAAACTGCAAGCCCAAGAGCATTTGCGTCAGTTGCAGGAGCAAGGGGTGGAGATTTTAATCTGTCAAACCTGCTTGGACTACTTCGGACTTCGGGAAAAGGTCGTTGTGGGGAAGATCTCGGGTATGAAGCATTTCGTCTCCCTGTTGATGAGCGGCGAGTATGAGGTGGTGAGCGTTTGAAGGGTGGTGAGCAAGATGGATTTGTTTGAAGTGTTTCAGCGACGCTACTCAGCGCGGGCATACAAACCCGATCCTGTGAGCGAGGAGGCGTTGCGCCGCATCTTGGAAGCGGTCAACAGTGCCCCATCAGCAGGGAACTTGCAAGCCTATGAGGTTGTCATCGTTCGCGACCCGCAGCGAAAGCGGGAGTTAGCCCAAGCAGCATGGGGGCAGTGGTTCATTGCTGACGCCCCCGTGGTTTTGGTCTTCGTTGCTAACCCAGAGCGCAATCGCTTCCGCTATGGGAAGCGTGGCGAAGAGTTGTATAGTCTCCAAGACGCAACCATTGCTTGCACCTTCGCTCATTTGGCGGCGGTTGCTTTGGGGCTGGGGAGTTGTTGGATTGGTGCCTTTGACGATGAATCGGTCCGGAGGGTAGTTGGAGTGCCAGCAACAATGCGCCCTGTTGCCCTTCTCCCCCTTGGGGTGCCTGCTGACACCCCAGAACCCAAAACCCGCCGGCTACTTAGCGACTTGGTGCACGAGGAGCATCTATAGCCCATAGGAGCAGGCATTGCCTGCTGCCCAGAATTGCCTTTGTGAGGTGATTGACGATGCCAAGTGTAAAGGAGTTAGCCCAAAAACCAATACCGTTAGTCAGTGGTCATCGGGCTTGTGCCGGTTGTCCCGAACCTTTGACAGCGCGATGGATCATGGCGTCGTCCGATAAACCCGTGGTCGCTTGTGTGGCGACGGGTTGCTTAGAAGTGACCACCACCATCTTTCCCTTCACTTCTTGGAATGTGCCCTACATCCATGTCGCCTTTGAAAACGCGGCAGCGGTCGCCAGTGGTGTGGAGGCAGCCTTGCGTGCCCTCAAGCGGAGGGGACGCTATGACGGGGAGGTGAACATCATTGCCTTCGCTGGTGACGGCGGCACTTACGATATCGGGCTGCAAGCCCTTTCAGGAGCCTTGGAACGAGGGCACAAATTCGTGTTTGTTTGCTTGGACAACCAAGCCTACATGAACACGGGGATCCAACGATCTGGGGCAACGCCTCGTTATGCTCACACCACCACTTCCCCGGCAGGCGATGTCCTGGCAGGTAAGCCCCAAGGGCGCAAGAACATCATGGAGATCGTTGCTGCTCATGGAATTCCCTATGCCGCTCAAGCCTCTCCTTCCCACTGGAAGGACTTTCTTCTCAAAGCGGAAAAAGCCTTCAAGGCAGATGGACCGGCGTTTCTGAATGTGCTCATCGCCTGCAACTTGGGTTGGGGCTTTGAGCCCATAGAAACGCTGGAGATTTCCCGATTAGCAGTGGAAACTTGCTTCTGGCCCCTTTACGAGATAGAGAATGGGGTTTACCGCATTAACTACAAACCCCGTCACAAATTGCCAGTGGAGGAGTTTTTGAAGCGGCAGCGTCGGTTCGCTCACCTGTTCCGACCAGAAAACCGCCCCCTCTTGGAAGCCATCCAAGCAGACATTGACGCCCAGTGGGAAGAGTTGCTGCAGAAGGAAGCCATGACCGCTCAAAAAGCCTCCTCGTGAGTGCTTTGCTGCCCTTCCCTCGCTCCTGCGGGCGGTGGTCCTTCGCTACCACCGCCCGTTTTTCGTTCTCTTCGGTTCCCAAAGCAACCTGCAGAACAGCCTGCACTAACATTTGGGGGTGTGGTGGTGACAGCCTTTGAGCGAGGTGATGATGCGATGGGACGCAGCTTTGACCCAATGCCCTACCTTTACGCTCGTTACGAAGAGATGCCTTTCTCCTTCCAGTTCAAGGCAACTTCGCCCAAAGAAGCCCGTCAATGGCAACGGCGACTGCGACAAACCTTAACGAAACTCTTGGGCGGGTTCCCAAAAGAGAAGTGCCCTTTGGAACCAGCCGTGGAAGAAGTTGTCCAATTGACCACTCGCACTGATGACGACCAAATTGTGCCTTACCAGCGGGAGACGGTGGTTTTTAAAAGCCGCCCCAACTTGACCGTTTTCGGTTACTTCTTGAAACCCCTTGGGGACAACAAGAGGTTTCCTGTTGTGATTTGCCTGCCCGGTCACGGGCGAGGAGTGGATGACATTGTAGGGATCAATGAAGACGGCAGTTTGCGAGAGCATTGGAATGGCTATCAGCGTGATTTTGCGCTCCAGTGTGTTGCCAACGGTTTTGCTGCCCTTGCCATAGAGCAACTGGGCTTTGGACATCGGCGGGAAGAGAATGCCCGCCGACAAGGGGCTGGCGCTTCGTCTTGTCAACCATTAGCAGGTGCAGCGCTGCTGTTGGGTGAAACCATGATCGGGTGGCGAGTTTGGGATGTGATGTGTTCAGTAGATTACTTGCACACTCGTTCCGATGTGGATCCCCAAAGGATTGCTGTGATGGGCATTTCTGGAGGTGGTAAAGCCGCTCTCTTCTCCGCTGCCTTGGATGTGCGCATCAAAGCCGCTGTAGTAAGCGGTTACTTCAACACTTTCAAAGCCAGTATCTATAGCCTCAGTCACTGCATTGACAACTATGTGCCCGGGCTGTTGAAGTATGCCGAGATGGCAGACATCGCCGGGTTGATCGCCCCTCGTCCCTTGCACATTGAAAATGGCACCCAAGACCCGATCTTCCCTGTGGACGCTGCCAAAGAAGCTTTTCAGAAAGTGCGACGCATTTACGAAGTTTTTGGGGCAGCCGAGCGGGTGAGCCTGTTCGTTTTTGACGGGGAGCACCAATTCAACGGGCGGGAAGCATTTCCCTTCCTTCGGCAGTGGCTATGACAAGAGTTGCATTGGAAGACGATGAATGGCAAAATGAAGGCAACCGCAACGGTCGCACAACCGTTCGGTGCATTAGGCCGCTTTAGCGGCGGAAGGAGCGAATAACATGTCAGTGCCCAAGGAAGCCGTAGATGTGGTTTGGTCGTTCTTTGATGCCCTCATGGAGGAAGATCCCGTTGCCCTCCAAGCAGTGTTGGAACCCCAGAGCGATGCAGCGTTGCTTTATGAACTTTTTGGCGAGGCAGCACTTTACGCTGCTTCGGCAGCGCTGCGCGGTCCGTGCGTGGTTCGGCTGACCCGTGCCCTTGTCTTAGGCGATAGTGTGTGGTTGGAAGGTGAGCAAGTCACTCAGGACACTCGAGAGCCTATCGGCTATGTAGTCTTTCGGGTGCGCCAACGCAATGGGCAGTGGAAAGTAGCGGAGGTTTCCCCTTGGCACTTAGAGGCTGTTCATTACTTGAGCGATCGTCCTGATCCCCAAAGCGATTTGTCGGTTGGTGTTTTCATGACCTCCTATGGCTTGCAAGTCGCCCCAACGGCTCAACTGGACAGCGTGGAGCAAGTGTTGGTTGGCACCTTACAACAGGAATACTACCCCCTCACCTCCATCGCCCGGGCAGTGCGGATGTGGCGCGATTTCCGAGAAGAGGGGCTATTGACAGCTTATGAACCACCAGTTTGGGCGGCTGCTGTCCACCGCGCAATGGACAAGATGGCTCTGGTGGAAGAACCGCTGGAGCAAATCGCTTTGCTTTACAATGTTGCCCCTCAAGACTTAGCCGATGCATATAATCGCCTCGTTCACCAATTAGGCATCACTTACTTTGACGCCCGATATTCTCCTATCCCCGACCCGGGAGAACTACTGCGCCAAGCCAAAGCAGCTGGCATGGACATCAGTGAGGAGAACATCCCACCCATCGTCAACCAACCCCTGCCCGAAGAGACAGTGTCATAGGGTTTTTGCCCTTTGTAACCAGTTGAAACCGATGCCCACGAGCAACTGGATAGTATGGGGGACAGAAAATGCAAGGACCCGTTGTTTGTGTGAACACCGAGCCTTTGTGGAAGTTTGACTACGGTCCTGCCCATCCCCTCAAGATGTGGCGCTTGAAGTTAACCCAAGAGTTGCAACGCCTTTACGGTCTGCTGGAGCAAGCGACCATTGTAGAACCTCGTCCGGCTACAGAGGAAGAAGTTTTGGTGTTCCATGACCCAGACTACCTCACCGCTTTGGCAGAATTAGATGACGGGGTTTGGAAGCCGAATGCCGTTCGCTACGGATTGGGCACTCCCGATTGCCCAGTTATGGTTGGTGTTTACACGGCATCTATGCTGATTGCCGGAGCATCTGCTCAAGCAGCAGAATTAGTCGCTAATCGTCAAGCCTCAATTGCGTTCAACATGGCAGGCGGTCTGCACCATGCTATGCCATCCTACGCTTGGGGCTTCTGCTACATCAACGACCCTGTAGTAGCAATCCATAAACTGCTTCAGCAATTTAATCGCATCGCTTACATTGACATTGACGCTCATCACGGCGATGGAGTGCAAGTGGCATTTTACGGGGACCCGCGCGTGTTGACCATTAGCCTTCACGAGAATGGGCGCTATCTGTTCCCGGGAACAGGCTTTGAGCACGAGATGGGGGAAGGGGAGGGGAGAGGCTTTGCGCTCAATATCCCCTTTTTGCCGAATGCGGGCGACGATGTTTACCTGCGTGTGTTGGACGAAATCGTAGCCCCTGCTTTGGAGGCTTTCCAACCGAAAGCCATTGTCACCCAACTGGGAGCAGATGCTTTGCATGATGATCCCATCACTCATTGGAACTTGACTACTTTCAGTTACCTGCGGGCAGTCCAGTTGTTCAAAGAGTTGAAAGTGCCTTGGGTAGCCTTGGGAGGAGGCGGTTACAACATCGCAAATGTTTGTCGGGCATGGACATTGGTGCTTGCGGAGATGTTGGGCAACCCTGTGCCCGACCATGTGCCCGATGAGTGGCGCAAGATTGCCCAACCCTATGGAGTGCTCCTCTACCGGCTGCGTGACGCTCAGCCCACCAGTTCGCCCCCCTCTGTCCGAGCGGACATAGATCGGGTGATTCAGTGGCTCAAGGAACACCATCCCTTGTTAAGTAATCGTTCAAACTTGGGTGGCTGACCGCAAAGATAATCGCAGCAAACTGAAAGGCACCTCTCAGTGAGGTGCCCATTTTTCGGTGCGTCAGGAAACTCACCCTCTACTGAACCCCTCTTGACAGCCTTAAAGCACAGTCATCAAGGAGTTTAGAAACCGCCTCAGCAATCAAAAGGTAGAGGTATCCTTGTGCCAGAATTGGAAACCGAACACATGAAGAATTTCCTTTGCTACCTGATAACTTAGGGAGGTTTGGTAGAGCTTATGCGCTTGCGACGACGGATGCGTTCTCTAAACTTGCGCTCTTTTCGGCGGTCTTTTTGGCTACTTTCGGCGTTGCCGCTTTTGCTATTGACAGTTTGGACACAGAGGTCGTCCCGACCCCGTCTTCCTCAGCAACCCCTAAGGGTGGTTAAGGTGATAGATGGCGATACGGTTGTCCTTTCTGATGGACGAACAGTCCGCTACATTGGGGTAGACACTCCTGAGCAGGGGCAACCTTATTACGACGCAGCCAAAAACTTTAACCGCCGACTGGTCCTCGGCAAGCAAGTAGAGTTGGAGTTGGATGTGGAGCGGTATGACCATTATGGTCGCCTTTTAGCCTATGTGTTCGTTCGCAACTTGAGGGGACAACGCCTTTTTGTGAATGCCGAGTTGATTCGAAACGGCTTCGCTCGTGTTTACACCAAACCCCCGAATGTCCGTTACACCGATTTGTTTGTCCAGCTGCAAGAGGAAGCCAGACGGAAGCGCCGAGGGTTATGGTCAGTCTATCAACCTACTCGCTCCCTGGTGATCGGTAACCGCCAGACGAAAACTTTTCACCGCCCTTCTTGTCCCCTTGCAAAGCGCATCAGCAGGGAGAACCACATCCGCTTCTCAAATGGGGATGTAGCCCTCACAAAAGGTTATCAACCTTGCCGCAAATGCCAACCTTAGGCTTAGCGGTTTCTGACGCTGTATCAGAGCGAAGAACGCTATCCCAGTTTTTCTCTGGATTCATTAACGGCTTCCCATCCTTCCCGCACTAACAAAGGCACCATCAACAGAGCAGTGACAGGATCTGCCCACCACCAACCTAACCACGCGTTCAAACTTAGCCCCGCCAGTAGGGTTAGCGAAAGATAAGCACAGACAAGGGTTTCCACCGCATCGGCTTCCAACGCTCGGCTATCCAGTTGCTTTGCCACTTTCTGCTTTCGCCAAGCCAGCAGTGGCATTACCAGCAAAGACAGAGCCGCCAGAACAATGCCCACAAGACTGCTTTCGGGTGCTTCCTGCGTGAGCAACTTATTTGCTGCTTCGTAGCCTACATACAGCGCCAACAGCCAAAAAGTGATGCCTACCCCTAAAAGGGCTTTTCGCTCAGCTGCTTCGGCTTGCTCTTCTGTAGCGCCTTTCAATTCCCGATGCAGCCGCCACAGAAGGAACAGTCCTGAAAGGGATTCAATCACGCTGTCCAAACCAAAACCAATGAGGGCAATGGAATTCGCCAACCAGCCTGCCCCAATGGCAACCACTGCCTCCAACGCATTCCAACCGACTGTAAAGTATTCCAATCGTAGCCCTTGTTGGAGCAAGCGCATTCGTTCAACCGACAGATCAGGAGGCAACTTTGTCACCTCGCTCTAACTGTTACTAAAGGCAAAACCTCCAAGGCACATTATGAGGCGAAGCGAAGCTTGGAGTTGAAAAGAACTTGGGAAGTGGTGACAAAATCTAAGCCTGAGGAATTTGGTGACAAGGCAAAGGAGGGACGAACGATGTGGGAGTGGCTTTGCGCAACCTTATTCCTTTCTCTATCCAAACCTTCCCCAACCTTTGGAACCTTTTCCATCGTGGCTTTTGATTCCAAGACAGGCGATTTGGGCGTAGCTGTGGCATCGAAGTTCCTTGCTGTGGGCTCTGTTGTCCCCTACGCTCAAGCTGGCGTTGGGGCAATTGCAACCCAATCGTTCGCTAACACTACCTATGGACCAAAAGGTTTGGCACTGTTGAAAAAGGGCATGACACCGCAACAAGTGCTCAAGCAACTCCTTGCTGCCGATAAAGATCGGGAGCATCGGCAAGTAGGCATTGTGGATGCGAAAGGACGGGCTGCTGCCTTCACTGGCAAAAAGTGTTTGCCTTGGGCAGGACACATCGTGGGTAGAGGCTATGCCGTGCAAGGAAACATCCTTGCAGGCGAGCAAGTGGTGCGTGCGATGGCACAAGCCTTTGAAAAGGCGGAAGGGGAATTGGCAGAGCGGTTGTTAGCAGCTTTGGAAGCGGGGGAAGCAGCAGGTGGCGACGCTCGCGGAAAACAGAGCGCCGCTTTGCTGGTTGTCCGCAAAGGGGGCGGATATGGGGGATTTGACGACCGCTACATTGACTTGCGGGTGGACGACCATCCTGAACCCGTCAAAGAATTGCGCCGGCTGTTGTCCATCAAATTAGCGTGGTCACGCCTGTTTGATGCTGCCCGGTGGCGCCAAAAAGGAAACTTGAAGAAAGCCGCCGAAGTGCTCCAACAAGCCATCCAGCGCTACCCCGACCAAGCCGTTCTGCATTACGATTTGGCATGTTACTTAGCACTCCTGAACCAGAAGGAATACGCTATCAACGCTCTGGAAAAAGCCCTGAAGTTGGATCCTTCTCTGAAAGCCTTAGCAGTGAAGGATGAGGACCTAAAGGGACTTCACAAAGACCCTCGCTTTGAAGAATTGGTTCGGTGAGAATGCAGAGCCAGGGACCCAATTATTCAGCAATAGGTGGCTTCCCTGTGCGGATAGCCTCGGCAATTTCTCGCAATCGTCCTTCAATGATGGATGCCCGATCCGCTGCGGTTGGGACAGGCAAGTAGGGGCGTTGGTAAAGGGTGCTGTCAAAGAAAGAGTCTTTGTGGAAGCTATGGGG